>PVML01017513.1_pt1 | contig 286267 bp, 263 predicted proteins | sample 1853371 | NCBI WGS metagenome assembly PVML01 (sample SAMN08533508, study PRJNA380276) | Human gut metagenome, whole genome shotgun sequencing project. | isolation source: participant 1, chromium library | host: Homo sapiens | collected 2017 | reverse complement strand
CACCATCATCTGTATAAGCGTCATACAGATCATCTGTGTCATTTCCAGCAGACTCGGAAGCCGATTCTACGCTTACAAATTCATTATCCTTGATCTCCTGCTCCTGATAACCGTAGGAAGCAAGGGATTCCTGATCGTTAAAGCGGCGGTCGCCCTCTAACATGGCGCGCAGTTCGGTATCACCGTAGTCGATATTTTCGGTCATCTCAACTTCGGTTCCATCCTCTCTCTGTACCTGTACATCCAGGCCCAGAGACTGCATTTCCTTAAGAAGTACCTTAAAGGATTCGGGGATACCCGGCTCAGGAATATTCTCGCCCTTGATGATAGCTTCGTAGGTCTTCACACGGCCTACTACATCATCGGACTTTACAGTCATGATTTCCTGCAGGGTGTAGGATGCACCATATGCCTCCAGAGCCCAAACCTCCATCTCTCCGAAACGCTGTCCGCCGAACTGAGCTTTACCGCCCAGAGGCTGCTGTGTAACCAGGGAGTATGGGCCAGTAGAACGTGCATGGATCTTATCGTCTACCAGGTGATGCAGCTTCAGGTAATGCATGTGTCCAATGGTAACGGCTCCATCAAAATACTCTCCGGTACGTCCATCTCTTAAGCGAACCTTTCCGTCTCTGCCAATGGGTACGCCCTTCCACAGCTCTCTGTGCGCTCTGTTCTCAGACAGATACCCGATTGCCTCCGGAACAAGCTGTTCTTTATAAAGCTGCTCAAAGGTTTCTCCATTCCATGGCTGTCCGGAAGGCGTCTCTGTGACACCGTCCTTTTCCCATTCTACTTTCTCTGCCTCGTCAAAGGGCAGGTTTACATAGTGGTTTGCCAGCTCCAGGGTATCCTGTATATCATTCTCGTTTGCGCCGTCGAAGATCGGTGTGGAAACGTTAAAGCCAAGTGCTCTTGCAGCAAGGCTTAAGTGGATCTCAAGCACCTGTCCGATGTTCATACGGGAAGGCACGCCCAGAGGATTCAGTACAATATCAAGAGGACGGCCATTTGGCAGGAAAGGCATATCCTCTACAGGAAGCACGCGGGAAACAACACCCTTATTACCATGACGTCCAGCCATCTTATCACCTACAGAAATCTTACGTTTCTGAGCGATATAGATACGTACCGTCTGATTTACTCCCGGTGAAAGCTCATCGCCGTTTTCTCTTGTAAATACCTTTGCATCTACAATAATTCCATATGCTCCGTGAGGTACCTTTAAGGAGGTATCACGGACTTCTCTTGCCTTCTCACCGAAGATCGCACGCAGGAGACGTTCTTCTGCTGTCAGTTCAGTTTATCCCTTTGGAGTAACCTTTCCTACCAGAATATCTCCGGCACGGACCTCAGCACCGATACGGATAATACCACGTTCATCCAGATCCTTTAATGCATCCTCGCCTACACCGGGAACATCTCTGGTGATTTCTTCCGGTCCCAGCTTGGTGTCACGGGCCTCCGCCTCATACTCTTCGATATGAATAGAGGTATATACGTCATCCTGAACCAGACGCTCGGAAAGCAGAACCGCATCCTCGTAGTTGTAGCCTTCCCAGGTCATAAAACCGATCAGCGGGTTCTTTCCAAGGGCAATCTCGCCGTTGGAGGTAGAAGGACCATCTGCGATCACCTCGCCGGCCTCTACATGATCATTCTTATATACGATCGGCTTCTGGTTGTAGCAGTTGCTCTGGTTACTTCTCTTGAACTTTGTCAAATGGTATACATCTCTGTTTCCATCGGAATCTCTCTTGATAATGATCTCGTTGGAAGCGGAGCGTTCTACCACACCGGCATTCTTTGCCACTACGCAGACACCGGAGTCAACGGCAGCCTTTGCCTCAATACCGGTACCTACTACAGGAGCCTCTGTACTCAACAGCGGCACGGCCTGACGCTGCATGTTGGATCCCATCAGAGCACGGTTTGCGTCATCGTTCTGAAGGAATGGGATCATAGCAGTAGCCACGGAGAATACCATCTTCGGGGATACGTCCATCAGGTCAATGGTTCGCTTCTGGAACTCGGAGGTTTCTGTCTGGAAACGTCCGGATACGTTATTGTGAACGAAATGTCCCTCTTCATCCAGAGCCTCGTTCGCCTGTGCCACGATAAAGTTGTCCTCTTCATCTGCAGTCAGGTATACTACATCATCGGTGACTCTTGGATTGGCAGGATCAGCGGTCTTATCTACTACGCGGTAAGGCGCTTCGATAAAGCCGTACTGGTTTACTCTCGCATAGCTTGCCAGAGAGTTGATCAGACCGATGTTGGGGCCCTCAGGAGTCTCGATGGGGCACATACGGCCATAGTGTGTATAGTGAACGTCTCGCACCTCGAATCCGGCACGGTCTCTTGACAGACCGCCAGGACCCAGGGCGGAAAGACGTCTCTTATGGGTCAGTTCAGCCAGAGGGTTGTTCTGATCCATAAACTGTGACAGCTGGGAGCTTCCAAAGAACTCCTTTACAGCAGCCGTTACAGGCTTGATATTGATCAGGGACTGCGGTGTGATGCCGTCTACGTCCTGAGTAGTCATACGCTCTCTTACCACACGCTCCATACGTGACAGACCAATGCGGTACTGGTTCTGGAGCAGCTCGCCTACGGCACGGATACGGCGGTTGCCAAGATGGTCGATATCATCAGCCGTTCCCACTTCCTCTTCCAGATGCATATTGTAGTTGATGGAAGCAATGATATCTTCCTTTGTGATATGCTTTGGAATCAGATCGTGGATATTCTTTCGAATTTCTTCCTTTAAAAGCTCCTCATCCGAACCTGCTTTTTCCAGAATAGCAGACAGCACAGGGTAGTATACTAATTCTGTAACGCCAACCTCCTCCGGATCGAAGGAAACATGAGCGTCAAGCTCAACCATCATATTGGAAAGAACCTTCTGCTTTCTGTTTGATCCTTCTACCCATACGAAGGGAACGCCGGAGTTCTGCAGACGCATCGCAGACTCCTTATCAAGCTTTGTGCCTGCCTCGGCTAAAATCTCACCTGTCTCCTCATTCACCACATCCTCAGCCAGAACCTGGCCATTGAGGCGGAACTTAAAGGACAGCTTCTTATTAAATTTATAACGTCCCACCTTTGCCAGATCATATCTTCTGGGATCAAAGAACATACTGTTGAGCAGGCTCTCCGCGCTGTCAACGGATAACGGCTCACCGGGACGGATCTTCTTGTACAGCTCTAACAGACCGTCCTGATAGTTATCGGAGGTATCCTTTCCGAAGCTGGCAAGAAGCTTTGGCTCTTCGCCGAACAGTTCTAAAATCTCTGCATTGGTGCCGAAGCCCAGAGCACGGATCAGCACGGTAACAGGAACCTTACGGGTTCTGTCCACGCGGACATAAAATACATCGTTGGAGTCTGTCTCGTACTCCAGCCATGCGCCGCGGTTGGGGATCACAGTACATGTATATAACTCCTTACCCACCTTATCGTGACCAATGCCATAGTAGATACCAGGGGAACGCACAAGCTGGCTGACAATAACACGTTCTGCACCGTTGATAACGAAGGAGCCCGTGTCTGTCATCAGAGGCAGATCTCCCATGAATATCTCATGTTCGTTCATCTCATCTTTATCTTTATTGTACAGTCTAACCTTTACCTTAAGTGGTGCCGCGTAAGTGGCATCGCGTTCCTTACACTCTTCGATGGTGTACTTGACATCATCCTTACATAATGTAAAGTCAACGAATTCCAGGCTCAGATGTCCTGCGAAGTCAGTGATCGGAGAGATGTCATCAAATGCTTCCTTCAGTCCTTCGTCTAAGAACCACTGATAGGAGTCTTTCTGAATCTCGATCAGGTTTGGCATCTGAAGGACTTCCTTCTGCCTTGAATAGCTCATTCTTACGCTTTTCCCGGCCGGTACCGGACGTATTCTGCTTTTCTCCATTGACGTTTCACCCCTGTTTTCTAATTTGGTTGCAATATCCCGTCCGGCTGGAGAATGCGCATCTCTTCCAGCACTCCGGGCCATTACTGTCGTTCTCGGTAATCGGGCGCCGCAGAATGGGCGCAAAAAGCCCACGACGCCACAATAGTGCACACTCCATAATAACATAGGGACGTCAAGGTGTCAAGAATTTTTTCTTGCTTTTTTCTTACAAAAATGATATACTGTTATAGAATGTCTTCTGGCAGGTATGACAGGTTTTTACTGCAAAGGAGAAGGAAATTATTTACAGTCTGGAGGTATACCGATATGGTACAAACCATTCTAAATGTATTGCTGATACTTCTGGCGATCGCTGCAATCGTACTTGTGATCCTCTATTTTCTGGGAAGCAAGCTGCAGAAGCGTCAGGCAGAGCAGCAGCAGATGTTGGATGCTGCTGCACAGACCGTATCCATCCTGGTCATTGATAAAAAGAAGCTCAAGCTCACACAGTCCGGGCTTCCCAAGATGGTAGTGGACCAGACGCCCAAGTATATGCGCTGGGCCAAAGTTCCCGTTGTAAAAGCAAAGATCGGTCCCAAGGTGATGACTCTGATCGCCGACGCAGGAGTATTTGAGTCTCTTCCTGTAAAGACAGAGGCAAAAGTAGTCTTAAGCGGTATCTACATTACACAGATCAAAAGCGTTCGGGGAGGTGCCATCCCTGCTCCTCCAAAGAAAAAGGGATTTTTTGCAAGATTTAAAAAGAACAAGCAGTAATTCAAAAGCAGCCGGTATCTGAAGGCTTCAGACGCCGGCTGCTTTTATATTTCTTTTTTATGTTTCTGTTTTATCCAGACAGAACTATGCTGTACATGACTGCACATCCACGCAGATACGGCAGTCCGACATATGCTCATAGTTAATGTCCAGGGAATAATCTACATTGACCTTTATGCTGTTCTCCTGCTCTTCCACATAAAAGTGATTGGCCTGAATGCCGATCACCAGATTGCCCACAGGAGTGCTGTAGCAGGAAAGGTTCTTTTTATTCTTTTCAAACAGCATACGGCTGTTCGTAACACCCTTTTTTATAATATCCATGGAAGAAGGGGAAATTTTAATGACATTTTTCACCCGCTCCTCCGCTCCTTCCAGTATCTCTTCATAAAGGATATAATGCTTTCCGTTTTTCTGATAATAATCCCCGCGGATAATCATTTCCACATCGTTATCCTCATGATCCAGAGTATGAACACCACGGATGGTAATCAGTACATCTTTTGTCATGCCGTTCTCCTCCTTCTTTTATACCGGCTGTATCGTTTAAGCAAACCGTTTCAGGCCGTGCTCCAGAAGCATGTCTACCAGCTGCTCCTTGCCGATTCCTCTGGCCTCCCACAGCATGGGGTACATACTGATAGCAGTGAATCCGGGCATGGTGTTGATTTCATTAAATACCACTTCTCCATCTTCTTTTACGAAAAAGTCCACTCTGGACAAGCCGTAGCCGTCTACCGCCTTAAAAATGGCCGCCGCCGCCCTGCGGATCTTCTCCGCAGCGTCTCCCGGAAGCTCAGGGTCTGTCACTGTCTTTGATTCTGCGTTGTAATACTTTGCGTCAAAATCATAAAAATCTGCCGCAGCCAGGATTTCACCCACGCCGGAAGCCTTCACTTCCTCGCTTCCTCCTCCGAATACAGCACACTCCACTTCACGGCCCACGATCATCTCTTCTACCAGGATCTTGCGGTCATGGCAGGCTGCCTCTGTAAGTCCGGCCTCCAGCTCCTCCCGGTTATCCGCCTTGCTCACTCCCTTGGAAGAGCCTGCGTTGGAGGGTTTGATAAATACAGGATAGGCGAAGCGGCCTTCAATGCGGTTTACCACCTTGTTCATATCCTCAAGCTGCTCCTTCATCACCGGCACATAGGCCGCCTGCCTGATCCCCAGCTCATCTACAATGATCTTTGTATAAAGCTTATCCATGGAAACAGCGGATGCCAGTACTCCGCAGCCCACATACGGTATCTTTGCCAGCTCCAAAAGTCCCTGGATCGTGCCGTCCTCTCCGCAAAGGCCATGAAGAACCGGGAATACCACATCCAGCTTCACCTCTGTCATTGTCCCATTCTCCATAAACAGGGCGCACTTCTTCTCTGCATCCGGAAGGATTGCAGCAGAAACCGTTCCCTTTCTCCAGGACTCATCCCTGATTGCCTGGACAGAGTCCACCTTCAACCACTTTCCCTCCTGTGTAATTCCGATCAGAATCAGGTTATATTTATCTGTATTGATACGGTCAATCACATTGGCAGCCGACATACAGGACACAACGTGCTCCGAAGACTGCCCGCCGAAAATAACCGCTGCTGTTTTCTTTTCCATCGTCATTTTCACTCCTATTCCATCTTTCTGCCCCACAGGGCGTATACAGTATAGCATATGTGGAGATAAATAGAAATACCCCAAAACAATCAGGACGGCGGGAAACCAGAACCAAAAACCTGCGTCAAGCTCGCTTGTAAGCAGGTTTTCGGTTCTGGTCTCCCATCGGAGGGATCTCCGATGCTTCTTGTCCGGCCCAGCCGGACAAGAAGACCCCGCCGTCCGCAGCTTTCGCGACCTAAATCAGCTTTCGCGGCCCAAATCAGCGATCGCGACCCAAAAATCCAAGAAAGGAGCCCCCAACGCCCTATGAAAAAACACCCTTCCTATTTTTTCCCATTCCCAATCTTCCACATCCTCCCCATCCTCCTTCTAACCCCCTTCCTGCTCCTGGCCTCCGCCCGCACCATCTCCCAGGAAACCATGGCCGCCAGAATCGCCCCGGACATCCTCCGTTTCCATGTTCTGGCCGAAAGCAACTCTCCAAAAGACCAATCCCTTAAGCTTGGCGTCCGCGATATCCTTTTAAGCCACATCCAGACACACGCCCCCAAAAACGCCACCAAGCCCCAACTGGCCCACTGGATCCTCCAGCAAAAAAACACCCTCACCCAGACCGCCGAAAGCTGGCTTACATCCCAGGGCTCCCCAGCCCCTGTATCCCTTACTCTGACCAAAGACTATTTCCCCACAAAATCCTACGGCGAAGCCTCCTTCCCCTGCGGCGTCTATGATGCCGTCCGGATTACCATAGGAAATGGAAAAGGACGCAACTGGTGGTGCGTCCTCTATCCCAGTCTCTGCCTTACCGATTCTTCCGCAAAAACTGTTCCCGAATCCTCGAAAAAAGAACTGGCAGAACATATGGCCCCTGATGATTACGAAACCATTTTCAATGAGCCTCCCAAAGTAGAGATCCGTTTCCGTCTCCTGGAACTTCTCACCCCAAAAAAGGACTGACCATCTCCCGGTCAGTCCCTCCCTGCATACAAAATCCTACTTTTTCTGACGATCCAGCATCTCCCTGAGCGCCTCGTCGCTCTCATCGATCCAGACGTCCTCTTCCTCTTCATTCAGGCCCAGATACTTTGCCAGCGTCCGCTCGTCATCACTGTTGTTCCAGCGGCTGATGTACCGGTCGATTTCTTCAAACTCGATTTCCCCTGCCAGATAACGCTCCTTAAAATTCTTCTCTTCCATATTTTACCTTCTCCCGCGGACAGGAAGAACATTTTCCTCCTGCTCCTTAATATTTTTCGAAACAGTAATCTCCTGATTATCAATATGCTCTCTGGCAGCCATCCTGGCCTCAGCCAGATTTCTCACCTTTAAGGCGCTTAAAATATGCTCATGCTCCACCATCAGCACCTGGCGCTTATCTGCATCCTTTATATATTCCAGACGGTAGCGGTACATCTGCTCTCTCAGGTTATTTAACATCTGCACCAGCTTTTCATTTCCCGTACTCTGGTAGATCACATCATGAAATGCTTCATCACTCTCTGCCATCTCCATAGGACTTCCGCTGCGGATCGCCCTGCAGAAATTCTCCTGGCACTGCTCCAGCCTGCGCAGATCCTCCGCTTCCATACGCTCGCAGGCCAGTTCAATCGCCAGCTCCTCCAGAGAACGGCGCACCTCCAGTACATCCCTCAGACTTTTTTCCGAGATTTTAGCCACTTCCGCTCCCTTTCGCGGGATCATAAGCACTAGTCCCTCAAGCTCCAGCTTCCGGATGGCTTCACGGATCGGAGTACGGCTCACCCCCAGCTTCTCAGCCAGCTGGATCTCCATAAGCCTCTCTCCCGGAGCCAGTTCCCCCTTTAAGATCGCCTGGCGCAGCGTATTAAACACCACGTCCCGAAGCGGAAGATACTCGTTCATATTTACCTTAAAATTATTGTCCATCATAATACTCTCCCCTGTGTTTTACCGCAGTCTGCCGGCTGCGCCTTGATTCATGTTATAAAAATTGGTAAGGTAAACCTGCTTTGCCAGATCTATCCCTTCCCCATACCGAAGCGCCTCGTATGCCTTTCTGGCTGAAGACGGATTGGAAAACAGACCGAATACAGTAGGCCCGCTTCCGCTCATCATAGCATTGATGGCCCCATATTCCTTCATCAGTTCCTCAATCTGTCCGATCACCGGATAGCGGCCCGCCGTTACCAGTTCAAGAACATTTCCAAACCTTCCTGCCACCTCATAGAGATCCCTTTTTCGGATTGCCTCCACCATTCCGTCAATATCAGGATGATCCTCAGGCCTCAGCGTCCTGGCATCCAGCATTTCATATACGGTTTTTGTGGAAACGCTGATCCCCGGCTTTGCGATCAGCACCTGGCACTGAGGCATGGATGGCAGACGGGTAAGTTTTTCACCGATTCCTTCCGAAAGGGCCGTTCCCCTCATGATGCAGTAAGGTATATCTGCTCCCAGCTTCACCCCCCGCTCCATCAGCTGTGAGGTTGTAAGCCCCAGTCCAAACATCCGGTTTACGCCGTAAAGCACGGATGCAGCATCAGTACTTCCTCCTGCCATCCCCGCTGATACAGGGATAAACTTTCTTAAGCGGATCGAAAGTCCTTCCTCAATACCAAATTCATCAAACAGCAGAGCCGCGGCCCGGTAAGCCAGATTCTGCTCATTGGACGGCAGATAAAAAAGATTAGTTTCCAAACGGATTCCCGGCTCCGCTGTCCGGTACAGGTCAATCCTGTCATGGAGGCCCACTGTCTGCATGATCATGCGCACCTCATGGTATCCGTCCGGCTTTCTGCCCAGCACATCCAGAGCCAGATTGATCTTTCCGAATGCTTTTAAGCGTAAATGCGAAATCATTCTCCCCGCTCCCCTTTTTCTCTTTCTCGTTTATATGTCTGTTTTTATAATACATAACATTGTATACATGAAAATGCAAGGATTTTCAATATAAAAAATAAACAAAAAGTAATACTTACGAAAAAAGAGACGCCCATTTTCCAGACGTCTCCCATTTTTAATACTGTATATTCTTCTGCCGTATCAGATTAAACTGTATAATCCCTGTATTAAAATACTCATTTGCATATACAAGCGGCCTGTCCCGATCACTGTAATTTAATGTTTTAAGATACAGATAAGGTCTGGAACCCAGCTCCTTGACGGAAACGTATCCTTTCAGGCCCGGAATATCCGCCGGGTCTGCCGTATCGATCTCCACCTTGTCCCACTGGGCCTTTTCCCCGGAAAGGTCATAAATGTATCTGTAAATGGAATCCTCATAATGTGAAAACATCTCAAAGGATTCCTCTCCCCCGATCAGATCCATGCTAAAATAATCACGGCAGTAGGCGCAGATCTGATCATCTGCCAGAAACAGCTTTTCAGCAACAACGAGCTGTTCATCTGGCTGCATCTGTAAAAGAGAGCAGATTTCTTCCTCTCTTTTTATTTTCCGGATCTTCAAAAGACGGACTGAAGGCGTATATCCGCTTTTTTGGATCATCTGCGTAAGCTCCATACAGGGGCTGAAGGTAACCTTGATATCCAGAGAATCCACATTTACAAAGGTTCCCCGCCCCTGACGCCTGAAAATGATTCCCTCTGAGGCCAGGTCATTTAAGGCCTGACGGATGGTGATCCGGCTTACGCCCAGCATTTCTGCCAGAGCCTCCTCTCTTGGAAGCTTATTGTCCCTTTTCAGATCCATTTCTTCTATATATTGAAGGATCGCCTCCTTCGCCTGCCCTGACAATGGTTTTATGCGTAATTTCTGAGTCGCCAAGGTGATTCCTCTCTTTCCTGTTTCCGATGTGCTTAAACATACATTCTAACTAAGATGATAGAAGAATCACTTTTTTTTGTCAAGAAATACAGTATATCATTTACGAAAGGCTTTTTTTCCATTGAGAAGCAGATTTAAAAGAATCGCGCTGATGCTTACCATAAATAAGCCGTTGCTGAGGATCATCTGAAGTGTTCCGGGAATATTTACAAACGCATCGGATGCGAATGCTGCACCTACGCCGATGGCAATACTGGTTCCCACGATTTTAAAATTATTATCCTTTGAGAAATCCAGTCTGGAAAGCATGGAAATTCCCGATGAAGTGATCACTCCGAACAAGGCCAGGGTAGCTCCTCCCAGCACACACTTGGGAACCGCTGTAAATACCGCAGAAATCTTTGGGAAAATTCCTGCCAGTATGATCATGATCCCTGCGGTCGTTATGACCGAACGGCTCTTTATCTTTGTTAAACTGATCAAACTCACATTTTCATTAAACATGGTAGATGGGACGGAATTAAATGCTCCTGTGATCATCTGAGCTACTGCCTGCCCGCGGATCCCCCGCTCCTTAATCTCATTTTCTGTTTCCACATCTGCAATTTCATCCATCACGGAAAATACGCCGATGCACTGGATCATATTGATAATGCAGAAAATCGTCATAAGGAAAATAGGCCACAGCTTAAATTCCGGCACTCCGTAAGCAAAAGGCTGAACCGGCTGGAATATCTCTGCCTGCGCAATGGAAGCAATATCCACCATATGTAAAAAACATCCTGCAGCCGTTCCTGCGGTAATACCAAGAAGCAATGACATACTTTTCCAGATGCCTTTTCCATACTTGTCCACCAGCAGTATAAATATAAGCACTGCCAGACCCAGGATGAGATTTTCGACGGAGCCAAAGCCTGCGTTTCCCTCTCCCCCCGCCAGATCCCTCAGCGCGGTAGGCGCCAAAGTAATTCCAATCAGTGTTACAAAGGTTCCCACAACTACCTGCGGGAAAAGCTTTAAAATCTTATCCATGAAAAAGGATAAAAGAAAAATCACCGCACCGGAGGCAATTACTGAACCAAACAAAGCCGCCATCCCATATTCCTTACCGATCAGGATCATGGGACTTAAGGGTGCAAAGGACGACCCCAGAACAATCGGGTATCTGGATCCTGCCAGCTTTCCGATCCCCAGCACCTGGATCAGGATCGCAATGCCGCTTGTAAAGAAATTGGCTGAGACAAGAAAGGCTGTTTCCTTTTCATTCAATCCCAAAGCTCCTGCCAGTATCAGCGGAACTGCAATGGTTCCAGGGCACATGGTAAGCACATGCTGAAACCCCACTAACAGCATCCTGCCCCATCCCACTTTTTCGTCAAAACTCTCCTTTTTCATACCCACTCCTTACTGAATACTAATTCCAGTATCCCTCATGTACCTTTGCCGCTTCTACCTCTACTGCCTCTACCGGTCCGATGACCTTTATATCCTTCTGTCCTCTGGCGAACACCTCGCGGCACGGAAGATCAAAGGTGGGATTCTGTTCATTGCTTCCCGTAAGCTCCAACAGCCTTCTTTCTGTCATGCCGTAAACAACCCTTCCGATATTAGCCCAGTAAATCGCTCCCGCACACATCGCACAGGGCTCCGCAGTGGTATATAAGGTACAGTCCCATAAAAACTCTCTGGAATACTCATGGGAAGCCCTGGCTGCAAGGGTTGCCTCTGCATGGCCGGTGCAGATTTTTTCTGTAATCTCAATATTCCCCTGCTCCATGATGATTTCCCCATCCTTGTTTACCAGCAGCGCTCCAAAGGGAGTATTACCGGCCGCTCTTGCCTCCTTTGAAATCTCGATCGCTCTCCTTAAATAAAATTCATGGCTCTGATACATCGTTCCCTCTCCTTTTCAAAGTATTAAGTAATAGGTATTACCTTTTGTGTTTTTACTATAGCACACAATCATTTTTTTGTAAAGAGTTCACAGCAAAAAAAAGCTGTCGGATCATTTTCCGACAGCTTTCACAACATGTGAATCAATTTCCTTTTAAATTGTTAATGGCTTCTTCTACTTCTTTATTATCGTCATCCATAAGAGGAACCATGTCTGTTTCCTTATGCTCCTCTTTCTTTGGCATATATTTCTGGAAGATTGCCGTAAAGAAATAGGAATTGATAAAGGCAATCAGGGGAAATCCAAACAGAATTAACAGCATGGCTACCTGAGGCAGGAAAAACACACCGAAATAGGCAGCCGCAGCTGTAAGCACATCCAAAGCAATGATACCAATGGTCTGAAGCAGATGGCGCACGGACATGAAGAAGGCATTAAACAGCGTCCGCTTCACCGGATTATAAAACCGGGACTGAAGGGCAAACACATAGGTGCTGATAAAGATATACAGCATCAGAAAGCCTCCGAATACAGCCGTCATCAAAAGCTTGGGAACACCTGTAAGACTGTTCATCTGGCCTGTAAGAAAGAACCAGAAGTCAAATGCCAAAAGCGCGCCTGCAGCCAGCAGAATCACCCATATAATCGTAGACTGCACAAAATTCTCCTTAAAGGAATGGAAAAAGTTTTTGATCGTACCGTCATTTTCATCTCGGACCAGTTTCAAAGTCACATAGTACACAGCCGTTGTAGCAGCTCCCGCAGTGACAATTGGAATGGAACACACAATCCACAGAATGTTCAAAAGAATCAAATCTCCCAGCTTTCCGATAAAGCGCCAGACGGGATTGTCATAATTAAACAGGCCTTGAAGCATAATATACCCTCTTCTTTCTTAAAATAAAAATATCACAGAATATTGTACCATATCAGCCCCAAATGCGCAAACTCAAAATAGTTGCAGGAGGATGTGAAATAGCCTATAATAAATGGTATCATCAGCAACAGCCTGCTGACAGTAAAAATCTGCAAACGGAGGAAGCGACACGAATGACTTTACGGCAAGAAGCTCAGGAAGAAAAAGAAAAACTCAAACATATGTCCTGGAAGGACAGGATCTGGTATATCTGGGAATACTACAAATTCCATATGCTGTTAGCATTCATTGCTATGGTAATCCTCTGGGTGATCGGCACCTCTTTGTACCGGCAGTCATTTACCACCCGGCTTTCCATGGCGGTTATCAATGACCGTTCCGGCGGAAATTCCAGTACCGATCCTTTGATGGCAGGACTGAGGGAAGCCCTGGACTGTGGGAAAAAGGATATTATCGAGATCAATGAAGGCCTGTTTCTGGATACAAATGAGGAAACCATGTCCCAGTATTCATATGCCAGCATGGCAAAAATCGCCGCTCTTGTATCCGGAGGAATGCTGGATATTATGATCGCTGATGAGGCTACCATCCGCCATTACGAAACTCTGGATGCTTACCTGGATCTTAGTGAGCTTTTGCCGAAGGAGCTTTGCAGCCAGCTGGAGGATCAGTTTCTCTATACGACAACCACAGACGGTGAAAAAATCCCCGCTGCCGTTTCTCTGGAAAAATCCTCTTTAAAGGATGATACGGGTATTATCATGGAGCCGCCCTATCTGGCTGTGATCTCTAACACTCAGCATAAAGAAGATATCCTTGGGGCCATTTCCTATCTGTTCCGTTCCCTTGAGCCGTAACATCCCTATGGCTTAATTTTCTTTCTTCAACCACTCTCATACCCAGGCATTCCGCCACTGCGCGGGAGGCCTGGTTTTTTTCATGGATCACCGCCAGAAGTTCTGCTGACAGTACCTCATGGGCGTACTCTGCAATGGCTGTCACTGCCTCCCTTGCATATCCCAATTTCCGGTAAGGCTCAAAAATATGATATCCCAGCTCCAGCCACTGGCTTTTTTCGGGAAGTTTCCTCAAAGCATACTGCTCAAATATTTCCGCCCCCGGCGATGATACTCCTGCCATCCCCACAAGCTCATTTATTTCCCTGCGCACAAGCGCCCAGGTACCGTATTCATAAAAAGCATACTGACTGCGGATATACTGCTCCATAGTCTCTTCCGACCGGAAAACCGCCTCTTCCCCGGCGTATTCCTCCTCAGGGATCTGCTTAACATCCCCTTTTACAAACTCCCGTATCATCAGCCGTTCAGTGAGATCGATCATCCAGGGAAGACCCAGATGACGCCGAAGGATCAGCTCCTCCAACTCTTCTGTATCATACTCCCAGCCAGGAACCACATAGGGGATCCCTCTCAGACTCCAATCGCCCTGCACAGCATTCTCTACACCCAAAACAGCCCTTCCGGCAGTTTTCGCCGCCAGAAGGGCCTGTGGTTCATCTGATATCAGAAGCCTGTGATCCGTTCCATCAATACGGATTCTGCGCTCCTTTGTCATCTCAGTACTTCTCCGGTTCCGGATATGTCTCTCCAAATGTATCAACTGTCATGGACTTGATCTTCTGCTCGTTTAACGGGCGGTCGCTGTAATCGGTGCGCTCATCTGCAATCCGGTTTACGACCTCCATGCCCTCTGTGATCTTTCCAAATGCCGCATATGCGCCGTCCAGATGAGGAGATGTTTTATGCATGATAAAGAACTGAGAGCCTGCAGAATCAGGATGCATTGCCCTTGCCATGGACAGAACGCCCTCTGTATGCTTTAAGTCATTTTTAAAGCCGTTCTGGGAAAACTCACCCTTAATGCAGTAGCCGGGGCCGCCCATGCCTGTTCCCTGAGGGCAGCCGCCCTGGATCATAAATCCGCTGATCACGCGGTGAAAGATCAGTCCGTCATAGTATCCTTTCGATACAAGGCTGATAAAATTATTAACTGTGTTGGGAGCAATCTCAGGATATAACTCTGCCTTCATCACATCGCCATTTTCCATGGTAATAGTAATAACTGGATTTGCCATTCTCATAATCTCCTTTTCATTTAATCTTGTTCCACTATACCAAATCACAGGGAATTTGTCCAGCAAAAGGAAGGCCGCCCGGCGTCTTCTCCGGACGGCCTTCCCACTGGAAAACCATTATTCAATCATAATATATTTCTTCTGCTCTATAGCAGGCTTCTCTTCCTTTTTCGGGATAAACAGCTTTAAAATACCGTGCTTAAACTCACCCTTTATATCTTCCTCAACCATGTTCTCTCCTACATAGAAGGAACGCTCACAGGCTCCTGCATACCGCTCCCTGCGGATATAGCGTCCAGTATCCTTTTCCTGCTCATCCTGATCCAGCCCTTTGGCTGCCTGAATGGTCAAATAGCCATTTTCCAGAGAAACCTTAACCTCATCTTTTGTAAATCCGGGCAGATCCATTTCCAGCTCATACCCCTGGTCTGTCTCTTTCACATCGGTCTTCATCAGATTTTTGCCTCTGCGTCCGTACAGCTTTTTTTCAGCTCTTCTTTCATCTCTTTCATCAAAAAACGGAAAATCTCTCATAAACTCGTCAAACATATCTTCTCCAAAAATACTAGGCATCAACATAAATCATCTCTCCTTTTCGTGAAACCTTTTTGGATCTGTGATCTGCGATCTTATATCTTCCAATCCGTCTGCCGATCCACTATGGGAACCTCCGGAATCAAGTTCCTGCTTCTGAACTCTTTCCCTTTGTTCTAGCTGTAATATAACACTTATTATTAGCAATGTCAAGAGTTGAGTGCTAATTTATTTAAATTTTTTCCCACGATCCCCTTCTGCCCCTCATCCGGCTCCCATGGGAAATGGATTTCCGCAAGAACATTTTCCCAGCATATCAGATACTGATTTCGGAAACCATATCTGGAATCATAGATACGGTATGCTTCTATGGCTCCCCAGGGCCTCGCATCCTCTTCCTGATAAATCCTGTCTCCCTCCGGATAATGGCACTCTCCTTCCCGGATCAGAGCCTGCCTGCACCGGTCATAAAGCACCGGCAGCTTCACAGTTATCAGGCTATACTCCAGTTCCGGCAGTTCCCTGAAATTTTCTGCATCCAGGCGGGGCCTCTGGGAAATGCTCTCCTGCCTGAGAAGCAGGGATTCCTTTTTATCATTTTCTCTGATATATTCCTCATAGCTCTCCCCCGTCAGATCTTCCAGCTTAAGAGGAAGCTCATCCTGAGACACCTCCCAGGTTCTTCCCCCATACTCATAGGTTTCTTTTTCATCTGAAATAAACATGCCTCTATCAGACGCCTTCAAAATTCCCAAGGTAAGAAATCCCAGCATAAAACACGAAATAAAATATGCGGCGATCATTCCTGCGATCTGATGTCCTCTCCCTGACAGGCCCCTTTTTTTCATCCATCCCATTCCCGCATACACTATGCCAAATAAAAGGCTGAAACAGGCAACTCCAAGAACCACCAGCCAGCGCTCCATCAAACCTCCGCCAAACAGCGTTCTCAGCGTCCAGAGTATCATCATAAACGACAGCATTCCAAACAGAATCCTCCGAACTATCCCCATTCCCCGCGCAGAAGGGAGCCTGCCCTTTAGAACCTCCTTCTTTGCCCGTAAATACCATAAAATATAACCGATTGTCTCGCCCAGGCAAATAAAAACCACCATCAGAAAACAAATGCCTCCCAAGAGGCGGCCCCCGTCAGACAGCACTCCTGTAAAATCCCGGCCCAGAGATGAAAAAAAGTCCACTCCTGCAGCAGGGCTGCTGCAAAAACAAGGAGCCCTGAAAAAAGATATCTTTTTATCCCAATCCCACGAACCGCTTCCAGCTCCTCCTTTGCCGTACTACCAAAAGGAGGCGCCTCCTCCCGGCTGCAGCAGTAGATTCCCATACGGTCCGACTGGCAGACCTGCTTCCAGCCATCCTGTGGCAGCCGGCCCCCGTCCTTTTCCTCAATCTCCTCTTTTATCCCCCTGCAATGAGACACTGCAAAATACAGTCTTGCCGGTTCGATCCGTTCATACTCCCAGAACAGCCCGATCCTTTTGAGCATCCACCCCTTTTGAACCATCTGCTCCAGATGGGTGCAGATTTCTCTGTAATCGTAAAATGTAAAGTTCTCCATTCGGCGTTTTCGGTTTCTCACAGGCACGCCCCCTTAATTTTTGCCACATTCTTCTCCATTTAACTGAAAAATGCCGCAGAAGCCCATTTCAGGCTTTCTGCGGCACTGCTTTCAGCGGTTTTAACACATTTTCCGGCGATTACAGGCAGCTTGCGTATGCAGCCTTTGCGCCTTCTGTATGAATCTTCTTTAAGTTTTCTGTAACCTTGGCCTCCAGACCTTCGATCTGTGTCAAATCCTGATCCCACATTTTTTCATTGGTCAGAACAGCATGTACCAGCTCCTCCTCGGAATCATCCTTATGGTCGTAGTAGAATTCCAGTACCCAGCGGTCATCGCTTACGGTATACTCATTGCCGGCCGGACGCTTGCATACAAGACCTGCATCTGTAAGGGCCTGGATATCATTGCTGTAAAATGCAATGTATGCAGCCAGAGACATGGTCAGGCAGCCTGCCCTCTTCCTTGATGTACTCCAGGAAGGACGGCATATTTCTGGCCTTCCACTGGGAGGTAGAATTTAAGGAAATGCTCATCAGCTCATGGTTTACAAATGGATTATTGAAACGGTCAGATACAGCTGCTGCGAATTTTAACAGGTCATCCTTGTCCAGAGGAAGGGTTGGGATCACCTCATCATAGAGCATCTTGTTCATGAAGCCCTTGATCACCTCATCGTTCATGCAGTCGCGGACAATATCCTCGCCTGCCAGGTATGCGCCCAGAACAAAGCCAGTATGAGCGCCGTTTAAGATACGCACCTTTCTCTTCTTATATGGGCTCATATCAGGTGTTACAAATACCTTGTCCATCAGTCCGGCCTTCTTAAATGGCAGAACATCATTTAACTTCTCGTCACCCTCGATTACCCAGACGCCGAATACCTCGCCAACGTCTGTCAGCGGATCCTCGTAGCCGTTCTTTGCATCCAGAGCCTTTACTTCCTCTGCATCACGGATACGGCCCGGAACGATACGGTCTACCAGGGAACCGCAGAAGGTGCAGTCCTCATTGACATACTTCTTAAATCCGTCCTCAAGTCCCCACTGCTCAATGTACTGATTTACGCACTTCAACAGCTCTTTGCCGTTGTTGTCGATCAGCTCGCAGGCCAGCATGATAATACCGGACTTTCCAGCCTGATAGCGATGATAGAGCACCTGTGTCAGCTTTGCAGGAAAGCTTGCAGGAGGGCAGTCATCCTTCTGGCAGGAAGGATCATACTGAATACCTGCCTCCGTCGTATTGGATACGATAATCTCAAGATCGTCGCTTGCGGCAACCTCCATCATCTTGTCATAGTCAGCCTTCTCATATGGATTTAAGCAGTTTGCAACGCTGGAAATCACACGCTTGTCGTCTACCTTCTGACCATTTTCACTTCCGCGCAGATACAAGGTGTACAGACCCTCCTGCTCGTTGATCATCTTTGCCAGACCCGGAGCAATGGGCTGTACCAGACAGCACTTTCCGTTCCATCCGGCCTTTTCATTTGCAAGATCAAACCAATAATCCACAAATGCACGAAGGAAGTTTCCCTCGCCGAACTGAAGGACCTTTACAGGGGCGTCCTCCAGGATATATCCGTCATAGCCGGATTTCTTCAACACATCATAATTTAAAAGTGCCATAATAAATGTTCTCTCCTTTCCTTTGTGAACCATCTTTGTACTTTATTTTACCACAGGTATTTACCCTTTTTAAATAGAAATATTTTATTTTGTAGAAAACATGAAAATTATAGCTGTATTTTTGTAAAATTTGTTGTGTTTCGCAGTATTGTATATTTTTTATCAATGTTACATTTTCTTACATGGCTCTTTCATAAGAAAACAGACAACTTTTCCGCTCTTTATAAATTTTTTAATGGCAAATCCGTTCCTCAGCCCAGCCACAGTCCATATAATGATTATAATAGGACGGCAGATCATCACCGTATATTTCTCTCAAATCCGGATTATTATCTGAATAATACTGTGCATCGAATACAAAGGAAATATGTTCCGGTATGTCCGGTTCTTCATTTCAGGCTTATGCCTGTACAGGCCTATTATACCCCATTCATACCCCAGGCCAAGAGGGATATTAAACTTGAACAATTTTGAGTAAAAGGTGTACGCCCTTATAAACATTTGAGTACAAAAAAGCGAAAAAAATCCCCGGAAACTCTAGGTTTCCAGGGATTTCCCATGTCAAAATTATTCACATGTATAAGGCATCAGAGCGATGTGGCGTGCGCGCTTGATAGCTACAGTTAAAGCTCTCTGGTGCTTTGCGCAGTTGCCAGTGATACGACGGGGAAGGATTTTTCCTCTCTCGGATACGTATCTCTTCAGCTTGTTTACATCCTTATAGTCAATTACGCCATTCTTGTCGCCGCAGAATACGCAGACTTTCTTTCTTCTGCGCATACCGCCCGGTCTTCTCATCTTAGCGCCCTCTGGTCTTTCAGTCTTATTAAATGCCATTGGTGTTGTCCTCCTTTATTATTCACCGTGAAGAATCCCGGTCTAGTTGAATGGAAGTCCTTCGTCCTCAACTCCGTCCGGAATATTCATAAACCCATCACCAATCGCGCTGGCAGGAGCCGGTCTCTGAGAAGGCGCAGACTGTCCGTAACCGGACTGTCCATATCCGCCCATATCAGAAGCCGCACCCTTACTGTCCGCGAACTCCTGGTCATCTAAGATGACCTCGGTGGTGTATACCTTTTGACCGTCCTTATTTACATAGCTTCCTGTCTGGATACGTCCGGATACAAGAACACGCATGCCCTGGCGGAAATACCGCTCTGCAAACTCGCCTGCGCGGTCAAATGCCACACAGTTGATAAAATCTGCAGTCTGCTCGGAGTTTCCATCCTGATTTCTGCGGCCTCTTCTGTCCACTGCGAGAGTGTATCTGGCAATCGCCATAGAACGCTCTCCCTGGGAATATCTTACTTCCGGATCTCTTGTCAATCTGCCCATTAAGATAACTCTGTTCATACGGTCACACTTCCTTTTCAATTCCGCTTAAGCGGTCTGGGTATCTCTTATGCCTCAGCCTTAACGCATAAGTATCTGATCACTGGTTCCATAATACGAACGTGAGCTTCTACTTCGTTCGGGCATACAGAATCAGACTCGAACTGGATGAAGTAGTAGTAAGCCTCATGCATCTTCTGGATCTCGTATGCAAGTCTCTTCTTACCCCACTCATCTACGTTAGTTACAGTACCGCCGAAACGGGTGATGTAACCCTTTACCTTCTCGAGTGCTGCTGCGCGCTCTTCGTCTTCAAGCTTCACATTCAGAACAACGGTTAATTCGTACTTGTTCATCTTGCTTTACCTCCTTGTGGTCTCTGGCCCCTGCTTTCAGTTTCAGGAGCAAGGATTTAATATGTCACGAATAGTTATTCTACCAAAGGTTTTGCTTAAATGCAAGCCCTTTTTTCGCTTTTTTCATGGGTTTGTGGACATTTCTCCGCCGCTCTTTTTCAGGCCTCTGGTATTCTTCTCCACCATCCTCCTGGCCACCATGATCTGATGGCCGCAGCCAGTGCATTTTAGGCGGAAATCCGCCCCCACCCGCAGGATCTCCCATTCGCTGCTGCCGCAGGGATGAGGCTTTTTAAGCTTCACAATGTCTCCCACCTGGTAATCTGGTTTTTCAGTCATAATCCGCTCTCCCTTTTTCATTCCTCTGCCCTTGTCCCTATTCTGCCTGCTCTTATGAATCTGCCAGAATACGATCAATGGCCTGCTGTTCCTCTTTTGTAAATACTGATCCGTCCAGAGCCTTTATATTGTCCTCCAGCTGGGCGACGCTGCTGGCGCCGATGAGAACGCTGGTCACTTCCTTTCTGCGAAGGATCCAGGAAAGAGCCATCTGAGCCAGACTCTGACCACGCTTTTCTGCCATCTCATTTAACGCGCGGATTTTTTCCAGGCGTTCTGGCGTGAGGTAGCGCCCTCCTACTGTGGTGTTGCTGCGTGACGCTCTGGAGCCCTCAGGAATCCCCTTTAAATACCGTCCCGTCAAAGCCCCCTGAGCCAATGGGCTGTAGCAGATGCATCCTACTCCTTCCCGATCCAAAACCTCAAAAAGCCCATCTTCGCACCAACGCTCGAACATATTGTAGCGGGGCTGATGAAGCAGACACGGGGTCTTATTTTCCTTTAAAATGGCAATGGCCCGCTCTGCTTCCTCTGCCTCATAATTGGAAATTCCCACATAAAGGGCCTTTCCCTGGCGCACCATATCGGAAAGAGCGCCCATAGTTTCCTCTAAAGGAGTATCCGGATCCGGACGGTGATGGTAAAATACATCCACGTAGTCAAGGCCCATGCGCTTTAAGCTGGCGTCCAGACTGGACATCAGGTATTTGCGGGAGCCCCAGTTACCGTAAGGACCGGGCCAGCAGTCATAACCGGCCTTGGTGGAAATAAACAGCTGGTCTCTGTAGGAAGCCAGATCGGATGCCAGAACGGCTCCAAAATTTTCCTCCGCCTTTCCTCTGGCCGGAGCGCCATAATTATTTGCAAGGTCAAAATGAGTAATCCCAAGATCAAAGGCCCGAAGAAGGATCTCTCTCTGCTCCTCCAGAGGCTTTTCCAGTCCAAAATTCTGCCACAGCCCCAGAGAAATCTCCGGAAGCAGTACGCCGCTTCTTCCGCTGCGTCTGTATTTCATATGGTCATATCTGTTTTCTGCTGCCTGATACATAATTATTTCCTCCTCTATCTGATACCGGCCACGGCTCCTAAGACCTGGCCGATACTATCGTTAATGATCAAATCTGCCTGGGAATCTCTGGGAGTGGCAGAACGGTTGATAAGCACAAGTTTCTTTCCTCTATAATAGTCAATCAGGCCGGCAGCCGGATAGACTGCCAGAGACGTACCGCCCACGATCAGCAGATCTGCTTTTGAAATGTGCTCGATAGAGCGGCGCAGAACCGTATCATCCAATCCCTCTTCATACAGAACCACATCCGGTTTGACTGTGCCGCCGCAGGTGCATCTGGGAACACCTTCACTGTTCGTTATATAATCCAGATCATAAAACTGTCCGCAGCGGGTGCAGTAATTTCGATGTACGGAGCCATGCAGCTCCAGCACCTCCCTGCTTCCTGCCATCTGATGAAGCCCGTCAATATTCTGGGTAATAACAACCTTTACCTTCCCCTCCTGCTCCAGCTTTGCAAGCGTTCTGTGGGCGTCATTGGGTACAGCCTCTTTATAAATCATCCTGTCTTTATAAAAACGGTAGAACTCCTCCGTATTCTTCATATAAAAGCTGTGGCTGATGATTGTTTCCGGAGGGTACTTATACTTCTGACGATACAGCCCGTCCTCGCTCCGAAAGTCCGGAATTTTGCTCTCAGTAGAAACACCAGCACCTCCAAAGAAAACTATATATTGGCTTTCCTGAATCCACTCCTTTAACTGCTGCCATTTTTCATCCATGAGTTTTCCTCCTTTGCCGGATTTTGAACCTATTATAGCACGGGTTTCGTTTAGATTCACTATGAAAAACAAAATTGCTCCCATCCGTTTACTTATGCTCCCTCCGATGATATGATAAAAGAAATTAAACATTCAATCCTGGAGATAACATACATGAGCCAAATCAGAAGAATTACTACAATCAAACAGCAGGTATATGAGATATTAAGAGATGATATCTGCAGCGGCGTCTATGCGCCAGGACAGCAGATCCAGGAAACAGAGCTGTCAAAAAAACTGGAGATTTCCCGCAGCCCCATCCGTGAAGCCCTGCGCCAGCTGGTATCCGAAGGACTTGCCGTAGAATATCCCAACCGGGGCGTATTTGTAAAAACCTACACTCCAAAGGATATTGAAGATGTGTTCGATTTGCGGATCCTGCTGGAAAGCTATGCCATTATGCGTTCCGGAAACTGTCTGACCTTAGAAAAACACCATGAATTAAACGACTGCATGGAACGCTTAAAAACCTATCACAGCCAGGACGATATACAGCGTTATGTGGAAGAGGACACTCTGCTTCACCAGCTTTTGATCCAGCTCAGCGGAAATAATCTGGTAATCAGTACCTATGAACGCGTCTACGCCATGGTTCAGCGGTTCCGCATCTATTCCTTAAAAAGCCGGAAGCGTTTTGACGATTCCCTGACCGAGCATATACAGATTATCCAAAATGTACTAGCCGGAAATGTCAAAGAGGCAGACCGGATCAATCGGGAACACCTGCTTCTTGCAAAGGATGCCATTATCGTATATCTGGACCAGATGCATCAGGATTGATGTATTTCCATACAAAGACAGCCGGCGCACCCGCAAAAAAAGAGCCATCTCCCAAATTAGAAGAGACAGCTCTTTTTTCATATCATATCACAGTCCTGCATTCTTCCCATCAATGGATAAAGATAGACAGGATGCAGAAAATAGCTGAACCAAATGCCGGAACCAGAATAGATCCAATCGTCCATGTCTTTAAGCTGGTCTTGATATCCATACCGGAGAAATTGGTTACAACGTGGAAATAGGAATCGTTTAAGTAGCTTGGGCACATGGTTGTCAGACAGAGTGACAGTGCTGCAAGATACGGATTGATATTCAGTGTGCTGATCATCGGGGCAATAATCGCGGAGCCTGTAATCATAGCTGTGGTTCCGGAGCCCTGCGGGAAACGCATGATGACACCAATGATAATCGGTACTAAAATACCTGGAACTCCCGCAGCAACGATTGCGTCTGCCATCATCTTTGCTGCGCCTGTCGCATTGATAACTGCGCCAAGGGCACCGCCTGCTGCTGTGATGAATACGATAGGACCTGCATCACGACAGGCTTCCTGCATCAGATCCACACAGGTCTTGCGGTCATATTCCGCACACAGAAGGAATGCGCCCATGCAGAGGGAAATAAACAGCGCCATAACCGGCTGTCCGAGGAATTTCACACACTCTGCAAATGCAGTTCCCTGAAGCGCTCCAATCTGTCCTACCAGAGTGTTGGCAAAGATCAGAACAATGGGTACTAATAAGGTGGCAAAGGATAAAAATGCACTGGGAAGCTTCTCAGCAGCCAGCAGATCTGCAAAATCCTCTGTAGCAAGATCTTCATTGCGGCTCTGTTTTTCCTGAATGCGGTCAAGAACCTTTAACTGGCTCTCACTGTACTTGGAACGGTCGATCTCATAAGGCACAACCAGATCCGGGTATTTCTTTCCAAAATAACGGAAAAGAAATACAGAAAAGATAAACAGGGGAACAGAAATCAGGATACCAAAAATGATATACATTCCCAGATCCAGATTATAACCATTTTCCTGGAAGGTTCCTACAACTGCCAGAGGACCCGGTGTAGGCGGAACCATAAAGTGGGTAATGTAAAGTCCCATACCAAGAATGCCGCCCAGCCAAACCATGGATTTCTTGGTAAGGCGTGAAAACTCTTTTGCCAGAGAGGACAGGATAACGAAACCGGAATCGCAGAATACGGGAATGGAAACTACGAAGCCTGTAAGTCCAAGAACCACATCGCAGTTCTTTACACCGACCATTTTAAGGATTGTCAGAGCCATACGCTTGGCAGCGCCGCTCTTCTCAAGGAAAATTCCCATGATACAGCCAAAACCGATTACAACGCCGATACTTGCCATAGTGTTTCCAAAGCCCTTGGTAACGGTGCTTACACATTCGGTCAGGGTCGCAACTGTGGCTCCCTCCGGACCAAATGGCATTGCAAGAACCGCAATCAGGATTGCCGAGATGATCAGTGACGGAAATGCATGCATTTTTGTAAAAATGATCAGTACCATCATAACGACAATACCGATTGCCATAGCTAATACAGGATTCAGCATAAATAATTACCCCCTTACATGATTAAACCCCAAATATCAGATTACAGGACCCAGGCAGAAAATATCCATGGATCCGTAATAGCCCAGTGCCTCGTTCTTTGTCATTTTTCCTGAAAGAACATCCAGCATCCGACGGAAGGCCTCTTCTCCTACCTCCTCGATCGTCTTTTCCCCCTGAATGATCCGTCCTGCATTCAGATCCATATCGTGCTGCATCCGCTCATATGTATGAGGATTGCCGCAGATCTTGATTACAGGCATGGACGGAAAGCCCTGAGGTGCTCCTCTTCCAGTGGAGAACATCATAAACTGCGCTCCCGTGGCCGCCATTCCGGTCAGAATCTCCGGTTCCCGTCCCGGAGCATCCTTGATCCACAGCCCCTTCTGTCCGTCTACCCGGTCACAATATTCTAAAACTCCCTGGATCGGCCGATGGCCGGATTTTACGATCGCTCCCAGGCTCTTTTCCTCAATACTGGAAAGTCCTCCTGCAATATTGCCCGGTGTAGGCTGACCGCCTCTCATATCCTCTCCTACGGATTTAGCCCGTTTCTCCATCCGATCTACGATTTCATAGATTTTCTGGCCTATGGGGCCGTTTTCTCCGCCTACTGCCCGTTTAGCAAGAATGTGCTCGCCGCCTAAGAATTCTGTGGTTTCCCCAAATACCACAGTTGCTCCCAGGTCTACCAGCTTATCTGCCACATAACCGATCACGCAGTTGGAAGCCATACCGGAGGTAGTATCGGAAGCACCGCATTTAATTGCCATGACTACCTCAGAAATATCAACCGTTTCCCTCTGCAGTCCGGAAATCTCCTGAACCAGTCTCTGAGCCGCATCAATTCCGGCCTGGATTGCCCTGGAGGTTCCTCCCAGCTCCTGGATCCGGATAATCTCTACCGGTTTTCCGGCTGCCCGTATTTCTTCCACCATCCGCTCGTGGTCTGTTCCCTCACAGCCCAGGCTGACGATCAGCGCCGCTCCCACATTGGGGCTCTGTCCCAGATTGGAAAGGGTGTCCGTCACTCTCTTTAAGTCAATGGGAAGCTGGCAGCAGCCCTGATGATGAAAATATCCGATGGTTCCCTGCACCTGACGGCAGATTGCCTGGCCTACGTCATTAGCACAGATAACGCTGGGGATCACAGCTACCAGATTGCGGGCGCCAACCTTTCCATTGGCTCTCCGATATCCCTGAAATGTATATTCGCTCATTGCTCCACCTCCTCCAGATCGCCTCTGCCTCTTAATGCATCCAGGTTATGCACATGGACATAATCACCCTTTTTGATATCCGTGCTCGCCGCTCCAATGGATTCTCCATATTTCATAATATGAGCTCCCTTCGGAATGTCCGTCACTGCGATCTTGTGACCGTAGGGAACATCCCCATGGACGCAGATTTCTTCCTTCTGCCCCTTTTTATCCCGAACCTCTACCACTGTGCCGTCTGTGATATCATCGGCAAAAATGGTAGCTACATTGTCCAGATCGTCTACCTTTAACGCCAGCTTAAGCTCCATCTTAGTCCTCCTGTTCCTTTACTGCCAGCACTGCCACGCCATCGGGAATAACAATCACCCTTGCGTCCCGTCCCATCATCTCATAGGCCATTTCAAGAGCCTCATCCGGCGAAGAGGCCGGGATCATATTGGCTTTGCGTACCATCTCATGATCCAGATAGGTGGTCACAAGAATCACCTTATGCTTCTTTAAGATCCTGGAATAGATCTGTGCACACCACTGCTCCGGGATCGTCTCTCTGGGAGGAATCTTTGACAGATAAGCATCAATTTCATCCACCGTTCCCTGAACGATCAACTTTTCAAAATGAGTGCCGCCCATACCGTCAAAGCAGGAGGCACACATGATGATAACTCCGCCGTCTTTACAGCAGGCCTCTGCTGTGGCCACTGCCTTGGGACTCTGATACAGGTTCTGATCCAGAGGATAACCGCCGTTTGGGTAATAACGATATCTCCCGTCATGCCCGGACACTGAGCCAGACCGCGGACAAACTCCACGCCTTTTTCATGAGCCTTTTCCAGATCTCCTGCAAAGGCTGCAATTACCTTTTTCTCCCCATTTAATGCTACATTTAAGATAAACTGAACATTCACTGCTCTGGCCGCATACACCATATCCTCATGGATGGGATTGTGCTCCAAAACGCCTGTAGCAGCATAGGGACTGGAAATGGCCTTGTAGGAATGGTTTTCATTTACGGTTGCCGCATTGCAGATACCCGGCAGGATACTCTTTCGTCCTCCTGAAAAGCCGGCAAAGAAATGCGGCTCAATAAATCCTTCCGTAATCAGCAGATCGCAGTCTAAGGCCAGTTTGTTTACCCACAGCTCCGCTCCGGAGGGAAGACCGGTCACATAGGCAAAATCATCCGGCTCAAATGCCTTATTTACCGCAATCTTCTCATGGTCTACGATCGGATCGCCAAACATCCTGCGCTGCTCTGCCTCTGTGGTAGGACGGTGAAGGCCGGTAGCGATCAGAATCGTAATATCTGCGTCCGGATTTCCTTTGCGGATCTCTGCCAGAAGCAAAGGCAGAGTCAGTTTACTTGGTACGGCCCTGGTGTGGTCTGAGGTAACAAGCACGATCCGGTTCTTTCCCTTTGCCAGTTCACTGAGCCTGGGTGTTCCGATGGGATGCTCCAGCGCCTCCTTTACCAGCTCCTCCTCACTCTTTCCTGCCTCGTATTCATCTGTGCGGGCCGTGATCACCGCCTCCAGATTTTTTTCATCCACATGGAGATCTAGACTGGAAGTGTAATATGGAATCTTAATAGTCTTCAAACTTCATCACCTTCCCTGAATTTTAATCCGTCTTTTTAAATTGTCGACTGTCTACTTTTTCATTCTATTACATTTGCAGCTTAATGTCAATATTTTCCAATATTTTATTTTGTTTTCAACTTTTTTTGATATTTTTACACATATGACTGTCATAAAAAACAGACCCTCCATAGAATTACTTTTCCATGAACAGTCTGTTTCCTTTTTTATCCCCTTGCCACCTCTTTTACCAGAAGAAGCCTCTGCCCGGCCTTAATCTCCTCGTCCGCCAGTTCATTGGCTGATATGATGTGGCTGATGGTCGTATGGAATTTTTTAGCGATCATCCAGAGACTGTCACCGGGCTGAACAATGTATCCCGCAATTCCCGGCAGCTCCTGAAGCTTCTTTAAATCCAGAGGGCCGGAAGAGATACCTGTGATCACCTGTTCCTTTACAGGCTGCAGAACCAGGAAGTCCAGCACTGCCACAGCCTTAATTTCCACCATATCTCCTCCCATCATCACGGCTGTGAGCTGTTCCAGCCCCGCATCCAGCTGGTATACGCTGTCTTCCCGGATCCCTCTGGCCTCTGCCGTACATTTAAAGGGAATCTGCTCTACTGTCGGCTGAACCGGAGCCTGGTCATCACTGGTAAGATAAAGAAGTGTCACCTCCAAAACCCCCTCTATCTTTAAGCAGTCCTCTCCCGGTTCTACCTCATCCAGTTTTATGGTTCCGCTGTGATGACAGATCTGTAAAATCCGCTCTCCCTGGGGAAGCTTCACTTTTTCTCCGATTCTGGAACGGCATACATTTCGTGTAAGGATCCGGTCAAACACCGTTTCCCTACGCTCCGGCGTCAATTCCCGGCTGTTGGAATATACATCGCTTAAAAGCTCTGTTTCCAGTTCCTCATACAGACGGATATCCAGCTCAAGAACCCCGTCAATCTCCAGTTCCCGCATCTCTCCGTCATAATCCGGTTTTGCCTCGATCTCCCGATGGGAAAGCCGGACCGTAATCATGGGGATCTGATCCTCCTTTACTCCCTCTGCCTCCATTTCTCCTGAAAACGGGATCGTTTCCTCCAGCCACTGCACAGGCATTGTATCATCCTCCGCCTCATAGATCACAAATACCGTGAGCTCCCCTTCCAGATGCAGAGTGCCGTCAAGAGGCTTTACCGATACAGCCCGCAGCTTCATTTCTTTCCATAAAAGGCGGCCGATCCCCGGCTTTCCGCCTGTAAGCCCTACTGCCTCCCGAATCCGATAGGTATCCTTTCTGCATACTGCCATAGATGCGGCTGTCATCCGGCGCTTTAGGGTTTCAACCGGCATTTCCCCATGATTCTCCGCAGCCCCTGTATAGGCCTCTGTATCCGTCCCCCCCTGCTTTACATCCACGGCAGCTTCTGTATCTTTTGATGCCTCAATCCGCACTTGAAGGGTAACGATCGCCTGAACTCCCAGTTTTCGGGAATGGATCATATTGGTATTCAGGTCATCCAGCGTCCAGGACAGACTCACTGTATCCTTATCCTCTAACTGGGGAACATTGATCATCTCCTCAAAAGGAATGCTGCCTCCCAGCGTCTGCAGTCCGCCCCCCTCCCTGCGGTACAGAACCTGAAATTCCAGACGTCCCTTTACATTTACCTTATCCCCCATAGGCTTTACCTGCTCCGCCTGGATCTCTCCATTATCCAGCATAACCTGCTCCATATCGTCCATGGTGTCAGGCACAATAAAATCATCATCCAGGGTGATCTGAGTAGCCACATTTCCTTTCCACTGGTTCATATGTATCTGTTTCTTTATAAGCTCCATAAAAACACCTGCCATCCCTCATAGTCTCTTATAAAAAGAATCTATGCAAATGGCAGGTTAAATATAACTCTCAATAAGTTTCCAAAAAATGGTGCCGCACACCCTTCTGGACATAGCCCAGACAGGCATCCAGATTGATATTTTCCACACTTTTCATGATATTTGCATCAATAAAGGGGCTGTTTTTCCTAAGCCTTGCGATAAGCTCCTTCATCTCCTGGCGCTTGGAAGTATGGACAATATCACCGCCGTTCACCGCTTCCCCGGCAGCTGCCCGTTCTTTTGCGATCTGCTCCGTAAACCGGCAGGCACATTGGAGGAAATGAAGGTGGTTGCTGTCCCTCCAGGCCAAAATATCCTCTTCCTTTACAAAATACAAAGGCCGTATGAGCTCCATACCTGAAAAGTTGGTGCTGTGAAGCTTTGGCATCATGGTATTGATCTGGCCGCCGTAAAGGATCCCCATAAGAATGGTTTCGATCACATCATCAAAATGGTGTCCCAGTGCGATCTTATTGCAGCCCAGCTCCTTTGCATGGGAATAGAGGTAACCCCTCCGCATTCTGGCGCAGAGGTAACAGGGGGACTGATCCACATCCACCACAATATCAAAAATATCCGAGTCAAAGATCCGCACAGGGATATTCATAAGAGCTGCATTTTCCTCAATGAGCTTCCTGTTTTCCGGCTGATATCCCGGATCCATCACAATAAATTCCAGTTCAAACTTCGTATCACTCTGGCGCTTTAACTGCTGCAGGCACTTGGCAAGCAGCATGGAGTCCTTTCCTCCGGAAATGCACACAGCCACCCGGTCCCCGTCCTGAATCATCTCATATTCCTGAAGCCCCTTTACAAAGGGCCTCCAGATGGTTTTTCTGTATTCTTTTATAATACTCCGTTCTATATTAACGTAAGGGGCTTCCTGCTTCATCCCTGTGTGCTTTCTCCTTCTGTTTTCTCATTTCCGGATACGGATTTCTGTGAAAGAAGCTTTACCGTTTCCTTCAGCTGCGTAATCTCCTGAGTCATCATCCGGATCTGGTTCTTCATCTGCTCGTATTCCTCTAACGTCATAGTTTCCCGCTTTTTCGGCAGGGTAACGCCGTCCTTTTTTATGGGACGGGCCGGAATTCCCACGGCTGTTACATTGTCCTCCAAGGGCTTTAAAAGCACCGCATTGGCGGCAATAGAACAGTTGTCTCCCACCTCAAAGGCGCCTAAAATCTTAGCTCCTGCGCCTACCATAACGTTATTTCCAAGAGTTGGATGACGTTTTCCCTTTTTAGTTCCCACGCCGCCCAGCGTAACTCCCTGGTAAATAGTGCAGTTATCTCCCACCACTGCCGTCTCTCCGATGACCACACCGCTTCCGTGGTCGATCAGAATCCCGCGTCCCAGCGTAGCGCCCGGATGGATCTCGATCAGCGTAAAGAAACGGGCTATCTGTGAAATAAGCCTGGCAATAAAAAACATTTTATGCTGGTAAAACCAGTGGGCAAACCGATGCCAGATCAAAGCATGGATGCCCTGATACAGCAAAAGAACCTCAAGCGCACTGCGGGCCGCTGGATCCCGCTCCTGCACTGCCTTTATATCCAGCCAAATATCCTTTAAGATCATTTCTGCTACCAACCTTTCCAAAATGCATCCATTTTGATTCATAACGCATTTTGATGTAGTATAGCATATGATCCCGGCGAAAAAAAGGATTTTCTTTCTACTTAAAAATAACCGGCTCCTCTAAAAGCTCTGTCCGCAGTACAATATAGGGGAAGGACTTCTCCGTGCCCGGATCTTCCCCCTTTTCCGGCCCCATCAGCTCCGTTGCAAGGACAATCGAATTTTCCGTCAGATAAAGTTCTCTTATGCTGATACTGTATCCCCCTGTAGGCTGGGCTCCATATCCTACCGCTATGTACAGGTTCTTATCATCCGTGTAAGTCAGCTTAAAGGGCTGGGACACCTTTTCTGAAATCAGCTTTGAAAGTTCTTCAGGCAGCTCCTCTGAAGGGGCAGTCTGAAATTCCAGATCCCGCACCTTATCCCTGTTTTCCTTTGAAACGGAACAGCCTGTAAAGCCTGCAGCAAGAGAAAGAATCAGTCCCGTCATCCAAAGAATCCTTAAAACTCGTTTCATATCTGCAAAAACCTCCCGAAATATACCATCTGTTATCAGTATATTCCGGGAGGCCTGTCTGCGACCCTTACATTATTTTACGGATCCATCCTTCTGGCGCCTCAATGCGTCCCATCTGGATACCGGTCAGCGTATCATACAGCTTCTTTGTAACAGAGCCCATCTCCTCCATACCACTTGGGAAGCAGATTTCCTTGCCATGGTCATTAACCTTTCCTACAGGGGAGATCACAGCCGCGGTTCCGCAGAGGCCGCATTCTGCAAATTCCTTTAATTCTTCCAGCTTTACAGGTCTCTGTGTTACCTTTAAGCCCAGATAATGTTCTGCCACATACATGAGAGAACGTCTCGTAATAGACGGGAGAATGGAATTGGATTTGGGCGTAACAACCTCTCCGTCCTTTGTAATAAAGATGAAATTAGCTCCGCCGGTTTCCTCTACATACGTTCTGGTGGCCGGATCCAGGAACATATTTTCATCAAATCCGTTGGCATGAGCCGTTTCATGGGCATGAAGGCTCATGGCGTAATTTAATCCAGCCTTTACATGACCCGTTCCATGAGGAGCCGCACGGTCAAAATCACTGACGCAGATGGTAATCGGCTTCGCTCCGCCCTTAAAATAAGGACCCACTGGCGTCACAAACATTCTGAACTGATACTCATCAGACGGCTTAACGCCGATCACAGGACCAGAAGCAAACATATAGGGGCGTATATACAGGGTTGCTCCGCTGCCGTAAGGCGGAACCCAGGCCGCATTTGCCTTTATCACCTGATCCAGAGCTTCCAGAAAACGCTCTTTAGGGAACACAGGCATCTCCAGACGTCTGGCAGAGTCCATCATGCGCTCTGCATTTAAGTCCGGACGGAAGGTAACGATGCTGCCGTCCTCTGTGGTATACGCCTTTAATCCCTCAAAGCACTCCTGGCAGTACTGTAAAATGCCTGCACATTCATTGAGCACTACCGTTGAATCAGCCGTCAGCCGTCCCTCTCCCCATACTCCATTCTTATAATCTGCTACATATCGCATATCTGTGGGCATATAACTGAAACCGATATTACCCCAGTCCAGATTCTTTTTTTCCATAGCTGCTTCCTCCATTCCTGTCCTTGGAATTTATTTTACAGACATTATAGACTTATTAAATCAGAAAATCAACGTCAAAACAGGAGGATGGGTATATCATTCGGATATGGAAGGTATAACCCGAAACAAAAATACTGCAAAAATTGCAACTTAATTTCTTACATTTTTTGACACACTTTCTAAATTATGGTACACTTGTTTCATATGATTATGCTGTATAATCAGTATTATTACTCACACTGGAGCGACACATGAAACGTTTTCCTTTTTCTGTTCACAGCTTTAAAATGAAACTTCTGATTTCTCTGCTTACCATTGGTCTTCTTCCTCTGGTTTCCATATCTGTTTTTTATCAGCATTTCCTTGATGTACGGATTACCAAGGATATCGAATCCGCCAGTATTGACCGGCTTCGCTATACCAGCTACGATATCAGACGGCAGATGGAAATCTCCGACCAGCTCCTTGGATGGATCACTTATAACAGAAAGCTGCAGGAAATACTCACTACTGACTACTCTGAAAAATACGAAAAGCAGCTGGATATCATCCAGTTTAGTTCTTATGCCACGGAATATGCAATCAATGCAAATATTGAAAACAGTATTTTTAAAATTCTTATCGTAGAAAATAATGGTGAATCTTTTCAGATTGGAAATGTCCTCTCTCTTATGGATCAGGATGCGATCGAAGAGGCCAAATGGGCAGAAACCTATAATCACAGCAAAGCAGACCAGCTGGTTCTCAGCAAAGATATTTATGCAAAAGATACTTATATTTTTCCAGTCAGCAGCCGCATCTACAATGACCTGACCGGAGCTCCCATCGGCTGGTGCATCATCGCCTTCCGCAATGATATGTATTCCAAAAGCCTGATAAATGGCTCTAATAATCAGAATATCTACCTGATCAATCCAGCCGGACAGTGTATCGGTCATACGGATTCCTCCATGATCGGCGCTGATATGTCCCAGGATTCTATGATCCGTGAAATTTTAAACACCCAGGACTCCATTGGGCATATTACTGCAAACCGCAGCCACACGCCTTTAATCGCCCACTATTACCGAATACCAGACAGCAATATCATTGCAGTTCAGGAAACTCCCCTTCTCTCTTTTCTCAGCGAAAAATCTGAGATTTTACGATTCTCTGCCACATTAATCGTAATTTCCGCTGCGCTGGTACTCTGCCTTACCATGTACCTGCACCGCATACTGACCCGCCCGATCAATACCATCAGCTCCTATATTAAAAATGTTTCAAAGGGCGATTTTACGGGCTCACTGACTCTGAAAAATAATGATGAATTTCAGACCATTGCAGACTCCATCAACAAAATGGAGCGCGAAATCAGGGAACTGATGGAGGCTCAAAAACAAGAATCTGAAATAAAAAAAGAGCTTGAATTCCGCGTCCTTCAAAACCAGATCAATCCGCATTTTCTTTACAATACCTTAAATACGATCAAATGGATGGCTTCCCTGCAGCACGCAGATACCATCCGGGATATGACGGCAGCTCTTGGGCGTCTTCTGCAGAATATTTCCAAGGGTTCTGATAAAATTTCTATCTATGAAGAAATGTCCCTCCTGGATGATTATGTACTGATCCAGGATATCCGGTACGACGGACGGTTAAATGTCCGGTATCATATCGGAGATCCGGAAATCACACAGGCCCTGATTTTAAAATTTCTGTTCCAGCCTATTGTAGAAAATGCTATTTTCCATGGGATTGAACCAAAAGGCGACGGCTCCGGAACCATTGATATTTACTTAAACCAGCAGGATAAAAGTATCTATATCCACATTGTCGATAACGGTATCGGCATGACCCCGGAACAGATCGAACAACTTTTAAATCCTGAGGAAAGCTCGCAGAACCGCCGCGGATTAAACGGAATCGGCATCAGCAATATTAACCAGCGGATCAAAATGACCTATGGACAGGAGTATGGTATTTCCATCAGCAGCAAACCCGGAGCCTATACTGACGTTCTGATCTGCATTCCATATGAAAGGAGCACTTCTTTATGACCTCAATCTTAATCGTGGACGATGAGGCTTTAATCCGCCGCGGTCTTGAAAGCCTGATTCCATGGGAGCGATTAAACTGCAGTCTTGCAGACCAGGCCTCTAATGGAGCAGAGGGACTGGAGAAAATCCGCCGGTACCACCCGGATATTGTATTTACTGATATTAAAATGCCGCAGATGGACGGACTGCAGATGATTGAAAAAGCTCTTTTGGAACCGGATCCTCCTCTTTTCATTATCCTCAGTGCCTATAATGATTTTGAACTGGTCCGCTCTGCCATGCGCTTAGGCGCCATTGACTATCTGATCAAGCTGAATCTGGAGGAAAATGAACTCGTTTCCCTGATTCAGTCTGCTCAGAAAATGCTTTCAAAGCGCCCCAAACGTCTGCAGCCGCCGTCTCACTCAGAAGATTTTAAACGAAATTTCATTAAAGAAATGCTTCAGATGAACGCAGACAAAAGCCTGTTTGCCAAACAGCTGCCGGAAAATTTTGCTCTGAATGACAACTGCTTTTACCGTATTTTATGCTTCAGTCTGAAGGATTCTGAAGCCGTGCCCGCCGGATCGGGAGATCTTCCGCAGAATTACCTTGATAATATCTGTATGGAACAGTTTCCGGAACGTGCAGACCTTTGCGCACACCATTTGAATCCAAATACGACGATTCTGTATGTGGAATACCGCGACGGGATGGATCAGGATATTCTAAAAAAGAAATGCCAGTCCATCCTAAACAGCGTCCGCCGTTATCTGAACCGACAGCTTACCATAGGAATCAGCGCGCCCCATCGCAATATCATGCATCTTGCCGCTGCAAGGGAAGAAGCGATGGAAAGCCTCTCTTTCCAGGTCAGCGGCATTGATACCTCCATCCATTTTTATACGGACTTTTTAAACGCAGATTCACTGAAGCATCAGCTGGAACTTCTGAATACGGAAAGTACGTTCTTTGAAGAAGCTGAAAACCTTATGCTGCAGATCCAGAAATTTCTGTCTCAGAGCATCGCAAAGCCGGAGGACGCCAGACAGATCTGCTTTCTTCTGATCTCCCGTCTGTATGGATTTGACTCAAAAATCCGGGATTTTTTTATCCAATGGTTCGGCAGGGAATATACCTCCCTCTCCCAGTTTGACCAAATGAAAAACCAGGAGCTTGTGTCCTGGCTTCTCCATCTGACTCAGGGAATCGACCACTACAGTCATCAGTATATGACTGAGATTTACCGCTACAAAGTAAAAAAAGCCAGGGAATACATTTTCGAGAACCGGTTTCAGAAATTATCTCTTAATGAAGTGGCCACTGTTCTGGAAATTACTCCCAGCTATTTAAGCAGGATCTTTAAAAAGGTGACGCACCAGTCCTTTTCCGATTATGTGGCAGAAGTAAAAATAGAAGAAGCGAAATCGCTTCTTCTAAAGGATAATAACCGGATCTATGAAGTTTCCAGTATGCTTGGATATGATGATCCCTACTATTTCAGCAAGGTATTTAAAAAAATTACTCAGATGACTCCCAGTGAATTTATTGCAAGAAACTGAATCATCCCTTCAGGCCGCTGGTTGCCACGCCTTCGATAAAGAAACGCTGCATACTTAAGAATAATGCTCCCACCGGAATCAGAGAAATCAGAGCCGCTGCCATAATCAGGTTATAGTCTGCAGAATACTGTGTGATGAACATACGAAGACCCAGCTGAATGGTTTTCAGTTCGGTTGAATTTAAGTAAATCATGGGACCCATGTAATCGTTCCATACGTTTACAAAGCTGAAAATAATCAGTGTTGCAATCGCAGATTTGGACAGAGGCAGCATAATCCTGCTGTAAATTCCAAACTCGCTCAGACCATCTATGCGGGCAGCCTCTGAAAGCTCATTTGGAATGGAAAGATAGGACTGTCTCATAAGGAACACGCCAAATGCAGTAAAGGCCTGCATGAGGATCAGGGACAGATGGGTGTCTGCCAGCTGCATTTTGCGGATCATGATAAACTGAGGCACCATGTACACCTGCCACGGAACGGCGATCGTAGCAATGTAGCCCAAAAATATAATATCTTTTCCCGGAAACTTCATTTTTGCAAACGGATAGGCTGCAAAGCTGCTGGTTAATACCTGAAGAACCGTAATAATAATTGCCAGCTTAAAACTATTTTTAAAAAACATAAGCAGCGGAATCTTTGTCCAGATCTCCCTGAAATTCTCCCATACCGGTTCTTCGGGCAGCCACTTCATGGGAACAGAGAACACTTCCTGGCTGGTTTTTAATGATGAAGATACCATCCATAAAAACGGAAGCAGAATGGTGATGCTTAAAAGTACAAGGAGTCCATACAGGCATATGGTCTTTATATTGATTCTTGATGTTTTCATTTTCAATCGTTCCTCCTTTTACATATAGCTAACCCATTTTTTCTCAGCTCTGAACTGGATCACAGTAATAACAAGTACGATTGCAAACAGAACCATGGAAATTGCGCTTGCATATCCAAACTCATAATTAATAAATGCTGTGTTGTAAATATGGTATACAAGTACGTTGGTTGCACGTCCCGGTCCGCCGTTCGTCATGACGGAAATCAGGTCAAAGACCTTAAAGCAGGCAATGGTCAGCATAATGCTTACGAAAAACGTAGTCGGTGTCAGCATAGGCAGCGTGATATTTCTGAACCGCTGAAATGTATTGGCGCCGTCTACCTTTGCTGCCTCATAAAGCTCTCTTGGAATCGCCTGCAAACCGGATAAATACAGAATCATATAGTATCCCATACTTTTCCATATACTTACAATAATGATAACCGGCATTGCCCAATCAATCGTAGAAGTCCATCCTGGAGGATTTGCAACTCCCATTGCACGCAGAATATTGTTAATCGGGCCAAGGGTTGGATGAAACAGCAGATTCCATACAACTGCCACCGCTACCAGAGACGCTACATGAGGGAAGAAAAATACGGTTCTGAACATGTTGATGCCCTTCAGCTTCTGGTTTAAGATCAGAGCAAGCCCCAGAGCTGCTGCCATGGTAAGCGGTACTGTAAATACAGAATAATAGATGGTATTTTTCAGGGAAATACTAAATGTTTCATCCTCTAAAAGCTTGGCAAAATTAGCAAGCCCTACAAATTTCATCGGATTTGCAGAATCCCATTCCATAAAGCTGAGCCCCATGGAGCATACGATGGGGATCAGCGTAAACAGCAGAAATCCCACAAAATTCGGCAAAAGAAATGTATAGGCAGTAATTATATTTTTTACTTTTCGTTTTGACATATCTGCGCGCTGTAAAACAGCTCCTCCTTCTTTTCTCTGATGGTTCAAAGTCCTCCGAATCAAAGATCCAGAGGACTTTTTTTCAGTCTGCTTCTTATTTACTTAACAGATCATTTACACGCTTTGCCATATTTGCCAGACCATCATCAATGGAATTTGCTCCCAGCATGATCAGGTCATGCTCTTCTGCAATAATCTGCTCCAGAGCGCCTGCCTGAGGGATCATCTGGCATTCCAGTACAAAATTATCTGCAGCGATCGCTTCACGGAAGCCTTCCGGCATTCCCTCAACATTTACCAGAGTATCGATTGTCTTTTCGTTCTGGTATGCTGGCAACGTTCCCAGACCTGCCAGAATATTGGCACCCGGCTCTGTACACATAAACTCTACAAATCTCCATGCCTCTTCCGGATGAGCTGCATTCTTGTTGATTGCGATCGGAGTTGGGTTGCTGACAGCTGTACCAGGCTCCTGGCCCTCAAAGTGCGGTGCTCTTACAGCGCCCCATTCAACAGAGGTCTCACCCTTGTTCTTGGTGTTGATGATCATATTTGCAAACCATGTTCCCATTAACTCCATTGCTACCTGCTCCTTGTAGAACAGGCCGCTGTAGTGAACGTTTCCTGTCTTTAATGTACCGTAATCCATAGCGGACATATCCTCATTCTGCATGCCGAGGAATAATTCATAAACAGGCTTTAAGAAGCTGTACTCACCGTCAGCCATACTGTGTTCTTCGCTTAAGCCCCAACGATATAAGGAACCCGGCCATGTATGGCAGTATCCACCGTAAATCTTATCATTTCCTTCTCCGCTGGTCATCTTCTTTGCAAGCTCTCTGTACTCATCCCAGGTCATATCGTTCTTTGGATACTCAACACCCGCCTGATCGAACAGAGTCTTGTTGTAATACAGCAGATAGTAGTCATTACGGAATGGAAGGCCGTACAGCTTGTCATCGATGCGGATTCCTTCATCCGATCCCTGATAAGGAGCCATATCAACGCCGCTCTCCTTCACCTTATCATCCAGAGGCATCAGCTGATTTTTCTCCACCAGACTGTTGTAAATGTTCATACTCTTAATAGTAATAACATCAGATGTATCACCGGAAGAAAGCAGTACAGGAATCTTTGTATCGTAATCAGTAGCCCCGATATCCATTACCTTTACCTTAATATCTGGATTTTCTGCCTCAAATGCCTCTACCAGTTTTTTCCAGTAGTCGGTTGTCTCATAATCCCATACGGTAAATGTAATCTCTGTCTGTCCCTCTGCAGCGCCGCTCTCCCCCTGAGCCTCTGTTTTTTCAGAAGGCTTTTCAGCCTGTGTAGAGCTGCCGCAGCCTGCCAGAGTTGTTGCAGCACATGCCGCTGCACAGGTAAGTGCCATTGCTTTTTTCCATAACTTATTGTGTCTCATCATATCCTCCTCTTTCCATTTCAGTCACATTTGATGCCTTTATTATAGATAAAATTTTTTTATTTCTGAATGGAATATCTGTTATTATATTGTTTTAATATAAACTCATCCATGTATTCTCCCGTTTTTTATTGAAATTTTATATACTATTCAGGATTATTTTGCACTTTTCATTTTTACCATGTATAAAATGTTACGTTATACGGATGTTTTCTCCATTTTCTTTATTCGTTTTTTCTTTTATACTTGAATTTGAAAATAATGGGCGCATCATGCGCAGTACATTCAAGGAGGTATCAACTTATGACATCAAAAACACAATGGGTAAATGAGATTTACGAAAAAACGGAACAGAAGCTGTATGCGGAATGTGCAAGAATGGGTGAAAAAATTCCCTACTGGACGGTCGGTGGTGTATACGAAGAAGATTATGCCAAAAAAGACATCTACTGGTGGACCAACGGCTTCTGGAGCGGTATCCTCTGGCAGCTTTATCATGCCACAAAAAATGAACTTTATCTGGAAACAGCCCGAAAAAATGAAGATTTACTGGATCAGGCCCTTCACGGCTTCATCGGCCTTCACCACGATACCGGTTTCATGTGGCTCCACAGCGCTGTCGCTGATTACCGCCTCACAGGTTCCGAAGAAGCCAAAGTCCGCGGCCTCAATGCAGCCTCTGTTCTGGCCGGAAGATACAATCCAAACGGAAAATTTATCCGGGCATGGAATCCTGAATGTGTAGAAGAAGGAGAAGACTGCACCGGATGGATCATCGTAGATTCCATGATGAATATTCCCCTCCTGTATTGGGCAGGCCAGATCACCGGAGATCCCCGCTTCCAGCAGATTGCTATAAATCACGCAGACACGGTAGCCTCTTATCTGGTGCGTGAGGATGGCTCCTGCGGCCATATTGCCTGCATCAATCCGGATACCGGAGAACTGGAACACATTCTGGGCGGACAAGGCTACTCTGAAACTTCCTCCTGGTCACGGGGTCAGTCATGGATCCTGTACGGCTTTGCACTGTCCTACCGTCATACCAAAAATAAAAAATATCTGGACATTGCCAAAAAAACAGCCCACTACTTTATCTCCAATATTGCACTGACCGGTTATATCCCTCTGTGCGATTTCAGACAGCCGGCCTCTGCCGCTTATACAGACACATCTGCCGGACTTTGCGCTGCCTGCGGACTGTTAGAAATTGCAGAGCATGTGGATGAGTGTGAAAAAAATCTTTACCGCACCTATGCAGAACTCATCCTCAAACATACCGCTGAAACCTGCTGTGACTGGAATCCCGATACAGATGGGATTGTACAGAACTGTAAGGTGGCATTTCACAATGACCGCAGGGAACAGACGGATCTGATTTATGCAGATTATTTTCTCACAGAAGCAGTGCTGCGACTGCTGGGAAAGGACTTCCTGATCTGGTAATATCCAAAATACACAAATTCAGGAGATTAAAAATTATGACAAAACACGAATATTCCCAGCTTCTCATGCAGCTTTTAACCCCAACGCTTCCATTTTACTCTCCTCAAAAAGCCAGACTCTGCCCAGGCAGCTCTGCCGCAGTATACGACATGGCAGCAGCCGGAGCCGAAGGCTTTGCCAGACCACTCTGGGGCCTGGTCCCCTTCTGGGCCGGAGGAGGCAGCTGTCCTGAATTTGAGCAGCTGTATCTGTCAGGCCTTGCCGCAGGCACCGATCCTGAAAACCCGGAATATTGGGGCGGCTTTCAGGATATTGACCAGCGCTTTGTGGAAATGGCTGCCATCGCCTACGGCATACTGATGACACCTCAAAAACTGTGGGATCCTCTCTCTGCAAAGGAAAAGACAAATCTGGCAAAATGGCTGGACGGGATCAACCACTATGCCTGCCCCCCATGCAACTGGATGTTTTTCGGCGTTCTGGTAAATATTGCCCTTAAATCGGTCGGTTTTCCTTATTCAGAACAGGTCCTGTCCGACTACCTGGATTACATTGAGAGCTGCTATCTGGGAGGCGGCTGGTATCTGGACGGACAAAACGGTGAAAAAGACTATTATATTTCCTTTGCCTTCCATTATTACAGTCTGATTTACTGCCGGTTTATGAGGGAAAATGATCCTGACCGCTGTGCACTTTATGAAGAGCGGGCAAAATTATTTGCAGCAGATTTTATCAACTGGTTTGCAGAGGACGGCTCTGCCCTGGCCTACGGCCGTTCTCTGACTTACCGCTTTGCTCAGGTATCCTTTTTCTCCATGTGCGCTGCCTGTGAACTGGAAGTTGTTCCCTATGGGATAATGAAGGGGCTTATCGAACGCCATCTGCGCTTTTGGACGGAGCATCCCATTGTTGACAACAGCGGACTCTTGACCATCGGCTACGGCTATTCCAACCTGCTCATGTCTGAACAGTACAACGCTCCCGGATCTCCCTACTGGGCAATGAAGGCCTTCGCCTTCCTCTCCCTTCCGGACGAGCATCCCTTCTGGAAGACAGAAGCGGCTCCCCTTCCCGATCTTCCAACGCTGACTGCTCAGACCTATGGCGGTCTTTTAATCCAGAGGCTTCACGGCGATGTTACCGCCTATACCTGCGGACGGACGCTGCCTCATCACCATGTCCTTACGGAAGAAAAATATTCAAAATTTGCCTATTCCAGCCGTTTTGCCTTCAGCGTTCCGCGTTCCATGAGAAGTCTGGCTGAAGCCGCACCTGACAATATGCTTGCCCTCGATATCAACCATATGATCTATGTCCGCGGAATGGTTTCCAATCCCCAGCTTACAGACCATTCGGTATCCTCTGAGTGGTCTCCCTATGAAGGAATCCGGATAAAAACAGTCATCCTTCCTGACAGTACCGGTCATAAGCGGATCCATACCATTGAAAGCGACCGCTGTTTCACTGCATATGACTGCAGCTTTGCATTTCCCGATACCTATACAGTTTCTCAGGAACAGAGCTGTATTCGCGTTCAGGCTCCGGATGGACGGACATACTGCGCCGCTGCCGTTAAAGACGATCCGGCCGCCATGTGCATTAACGCATCTCCGAACACAAACCTGATGGTTCCCAAAACCATCATCCCCTGTATCTGTTATGAGATACAAAAGGGAACGCAGGTAATTGAAACGCGGTTTTGGGAAGAATAGCATCAAATGCTGCCGAAGAAAAAGTAATCAAAGAGCATCCTGCGTAAAAATGCGTGGGATGCTTTTTGTATTTGAATACTTGAGTTATAGCTAAAAGTAAGTTAAACTTAGTCATAGAATTTAGTCATAAAAGCTTTTAGAAAGGCGAAATGAAATGATTTATTAGGTATGCAAAGCGGTATTTAACATAACAAAAATAGTGCTAAATCCTCAAAATGGGACCTTGTTTTTTGGAGGAATAGCAGAAAGGACTTTATCGATGAAACTTCCTGAGTTCAGAAAACAAATAGAAACATATTCCATAGAAGAGCTGCGCTATCTGACCGCAGAACTGTACAAAGCGATCCCGAAGAAAATAAAAGAGGAAAAGGACATTGACCCCCTGGTTCTGTCTATTCCGGAGCATTTCAAAGAAAATGGAACAGGCAAGGCCTCTTCCCCCTCTAAAGTAAAAAAAGCCCCGGATCTTGGAGCCCTGGAATCAGAGATTGAACTTTTTCTTGAAAATGCCTATGCACAGAATTATTTTGCCCCAAACCGCTTCGTTCCAAAGCATGAGCGGCCCAAATGGCGTTTTAAGGTGAAAAACTATATTAAAACCCTTCGGGATCATTATACAGAAGGGGAGGAGGCTGAGACTGCGGCTCTTCTTCTGGAAAAGCTGTACCGTATGCTGTGTTACGGCTGCTGCTATTATATTTTCAGTACAACCGATCCTTTCCAGTCCATCGGAATGAGGCAGAATGAACTTCTGGATCTTGTGATCAAAAAAAGTTTTGCCTGCGGAGTCACCAGTGAACGCATCTGCAAAATGGAAGAAATTTCCACATTAAGCGGATTAAGCTATGATATGCTTTCTGGATCCCTTCTTTCTGTCCTTGCTGCAAATTTAAAGACTGCAGATATGAAGGAAACTGCGATTGCGGAGGCAAAAAAACTGAGACAGAAAATTGTCAGCATACGTTATTCCGACCGTGAACAGAAAAACAGCTTAACTACTCTGATTCTGATGATCCATTTCTCTCTGTACGAATATGAGGAGGGGATCAGGGATTTTAAGGAAAAGTATCTGGAACCGGATAAAGAGATCTTGTATTACGTACTGCTAAGCCATATGTTTTTCTATGATCTTAAAAATTACTGGGTGCGGGAGTACAAAACGGCTTTGAATCAAGGAATTTCACTGAGGAAATCTCTGATGGAAATATATGAATATCTGATGGAGCATGGGGAATTTCCGGAGAGCTTTTATTTATAAAAGGAATGGAGGATACACTTATATGTGGCTGTTTTTCGCGCTGCTGTCCGCTCTCTTTGCGGCCCTTACTTCCATTTTGGCAAAACTTGGAATCGATGGAGTAAATTCAAATCTGGCAACCGCCATCCGAACCGTTGTAGTCGTAGTGATGGCCTGGGGAATGGTATTTCTTACCCATGCTCAAAACGGAATTTTTTCGCTTGGAAGAAAAAGCTGGATTTTTCTCATCCTGTCCGGCCTTGCCACCGGCGCCTCCTGGCTCTGCTACTACCGTGCATTACAGCTGGGAGACGCCTCAAAAGTTGTTCCTGTGGATAAACTCAGCGTTGTGATGACGCTGATCCTTGCTTTTGTCTTTCTCCATGAAGATTTTACCGCAAAGTCGCTCATAGGGTGTATTCTTATTGGGGCCGGGACGTTGGTAATGGTATTATAGGTATACTGCTGAAGCTTTTTACCTCTCCAGAAAATCTATAAGTAAAAATAAAATCAAATTGGAAAGGTGACGATTATGTTAAAGAAAACTCATATGCTGTACAAAAACCGGAAATGGATTTCCAACGGTATGACAGCCAGCATAAACCGCATGAAGGATATCCTGACGATCAGTTTTCAGCCTGTGGTAGGGGAATTAAACCAAAAATACAGAGCGTCTATCCACCCTCTATAAGATAAATAGACGCTCTGTTCATTTGTATATCATGTTTCTTCATACTCAAAAATCAGTTCTTCTGTCAAATACTCATCGCTCATACAATGTAAATCTGATACCCCTTCACAGAGCAAAGGATAAAGAGCAGAACAATAGAAAAATTTCAGGGCTTCATCGAAAGACAGATTTTTCTTTTTCGAAAATCGCTCAATGATCCAGGCATATTTTTTTGCAGCAAAATCGGATTGGCTGTCAAATCTGTTCACTCCCTTCATAATGCAGATACTCATCAAGAACCGTTTGTGTACGCAGGCACATCTGCAGGTTTAGTTTTTCATAACGCAATCGGTGAATCGCTTCCTTCTTATCAATTAAATTATCAAAGTAAAGTTCAACAGTATTAAATACTTTATCATTTGCAGCACCGCCAATCACTATATCGTAATCGGTTGCATCATTCCCCTTCTGCATTTCAGAATTTTAAGTCTCTGATAAGCTGATTCGTCAAAACTGTAGTGAGAAACAATTCCTCTTTTCCCGCGCCGCTTAAATCTTTCACACCACTTTATTGCCTGTTCATAAAGTGGTGTTGTATAAAAACCACGCCCAAAATCAAGATTCTCTCTGGAATGTACTAAATCCGGAGTTTGAACTTCCAAATATGAACCATGATATAAAATCATAATTGGATATCCATTTCTTCTATAAGATTAATAATATCGTCCACAATATATTCTTTGCTCTGGGTATGAAGCATCTCATACTCCGGTATAACATAACTGTTTAAAATATCGCTCTTTTCTGTCAAAGCTCGATACCATTTTTTCAGACTCATTGCAATATTTTCAATGCAGAAAACAGCAAATTCCAGTTCATCGGTATTTTTTATTTTTATATCATTCAACATCGTCAGCTCCCCTCCGTCATTCATATTTTTGATCTCAGCATCTTGAGGTTAAAGTAAATACTTCTGTATACTTTTAATTTCCATGGAACAAGTATATGACAACCTTCTGCTTTTGGCTATCTCCCCAATGCATAAAATACCACAGCTTGTAATATGATGGTAAAAACGTTCTCAGGGTGAAATACCATGAAGGAATATATTGAAGAACGGGCCATTGCTATTGCGAATTACATTATCGACCACAACGCTACCGTGCGCCAGACAGCCAGACGGTTTGGAATTTCCAAGTCTACGGTACATACGGAAGTGATAAATTAGAACGGTTTATATGGGCAATACAGTAAGAAGCCCATGTAGGCAAATAAGCGGTATAGATCAGCACCGGGAACAGGATGACCTATGCCGCTTATTTTGCATTTTGGAGTAAGTTTGGCTACACACTCCGACAAAAAAGGGGTTCCAAAGGGTATCCCTTTGGCACACGACTTTGCTTGCAAAGTGTAGTGTGTTATACGCTCTGTCGGCGTTGCTGCGAAAATGAGGTTGCCAATCGAGAGGGCAAGGGCATTTGAAGCAGCCGGAAAATAGAACGGTGATTGCGTGGTGTGGAGCCACAAGCACAGGGCTGGTTTCATCAGCAGACAGGGCGTATATGAAGGGATCTTCGCTTATCCTACTCCCATGATTTACAATCGCATTTTTTCATAAGCCCCAATAAGCAAAACTTTCTATATAAGTTCAATTTTAGTTCTTTTATGTAGAGTATCTTCATACCAAGAAGTTAATATGTTTGAACTAAGTTTTTGCATCTTCTTTATTTCTCTTGAAGCCTTGTAAATATCCGTATCAAGATATGTCTGTGGTAATACTGTAATATTTGTTTGTTGTTTCAACGCTAATGGATTTTCACTATTACCTTTAAGAAGTTTAACATATTCGCCAAACATTACAGGGCAATTCTTTTCTAATAAGGCAGGAATAGACGGATATACAATTTTGTTAATTATATCTGATGCCCAATACCCTGTTATTGATAAGTCAAATGGATTCACATATATATGATTATAAAAATCAATGTCAACTATGCTACCATGAATTGTGCCAATTCCACCAATTTGTTTTACCATATCTGCAATTCGTTTTTGAAATGAAGTAAACTTGTCCAGCGGTGTTTTTATCGTAGAAATCATGGTATCCATATTATCATAATAATACTGAACATCTTGAATTTCCAATTTTTTCATAGCGCCACCGTTAAGGATAGTAAGACTACCACTTCTTGATTTGTGAACAAAACAGTAATACCCATTCTTTTTTAACATATAGAGTACATTTACTTCTCGTTGGAAAGTCATTGGTATATTTTTCCCTCGGTAGAAGTCATTGTATTGCTCACTCGTAATCTCAAATATACCATCTTCATAATCAGAAAAGCAATCATAATCGTTATCAATTAAAAAAGTTTTCAAGTGAGGGTTTTCGATATGGTATCCAACTTGATTGTCTGAATAAACTCTATATTCACCATCGTCATGAAAAAAATTCCTGTGTGTATGTCCACTTACATAAACATAATTTTTATCAGGTTTTGTTTCTCTGCACCAATCTTTTTTGGGTGTATGTGTTAAAATAATTGTGTTCTTATTTGAAAGAATAGGGCATAACCGATTATACAAATCTTCAAAAATTTTAGATTCTTTTATTTCAGTAGTCCTGTCCACAGTCATTCGATAAATGCCATTATCAGCATTAAACTCCGTATTATATCCTGAAAAACCCAATCCGCCGAGAATCACATATCTTGCACTTCGCAAGCGGTCAGCAATTTGCAGTTCATTCATTTTGCACAAATCATGATATTTAATCAGGTGTATTCCTGTTTTCGGATCAGCAAGCAAACCACAATCTTCTTTGTAAAGAAGATCGTTATGAAGTAAATACATACCGTGCTCTTCCAAAATAGTGCGATACTTTGAAACAATCTGCTCTATTTGAAAGCCCGGAAAACTCCATAACTCATGATTTCCAAGCGTAAATACAACCTGTGTTTTCCGACGTAATGTTTGGGAAAGAGTCTTTACAAATAACTGAAATATTCCAATATCTGATGCTACATCACCGTCAATCAATAATAAACTTCCTGCTTCATTAGCAATAGTATCAACTATTTTTTGAATAACATATATAACATCTTCTTTTGAACGACAGCCTGCATTTTGTATTCTGTGCATAAGATGAAGATCTGAAATATAGTGAACTCTTTGACATTTGTTATCAAAAGCCAAATCGAAATTTGATAAGCCTCGTCCTGCTACTTCTGAAATCAAGTCTCTTGAAGATTGAAGAACTAAAGCAGTTTCAGATTCGTTTTTTTCAATACACTCAAAGGATTCTATGACGTTCAAGTTGATCGCATAAGTATCATATTGTAGACCAAACTTTTCACATAAACTACTTTTCATTTTTGCGTCTGTAAAGTCAATAAAATCCCACTGAGCTAAATTGTCAAGCCCATCACAAAAAAGCAAGTTTGCATTGGACAGATTTCCTTTAAGAAAAGCAACAAAATCAAAAAAATAGTTAAATGTATGAGTATATTCTTTAAGTATGCTACTAGATTTATTGAGCCACTTCTGTACTACATAAAATTTCCCATCATGATAGTATTTTTTTACAGAATATGTGACTTCCATATCTGCATGAATCGGAAGTTTTGTTGTTTCATCAACGATATACTTGGAAAAATCCTCATTACATTCAAGTGCACCGGATAAATCGCAATATGTTAAATCCCTATTTCGATAATCAATAAACTCATCAAACGTTTCAAAATATCTACAAATTGTCGTGATTGGAAAATATTCATTACCTTTTTGATATCCTTTAATTTCTTCGCAATAGTAGTGCGTCTTTTTGTCAAAAAATGCTTTTGAATAAAAATCAATTTCTCCCTCTTTCAAGCGATCAATATACTCTTTTAATTTCTTCTTATGCTTATATATTGTCCCATTTGCTCCTGAAGAATAATTGAATGATTGCATAACATCATCAGGATCATATATTGAACATAAAGCATTTATCATTTTGTATTCAGGATAAGCACCGGAGGACATATATTCCATAATAATAGAGAATCTTTTTTTATTCTCAACATCTGCAAAAATGTATTGAAAGAAGAAAAAGCTGACATCTACAATGGAAGAAATCTTAGATTTTTTATAATTCTCCACAACTTTTACTAATTCATCATAGCTATTACAATTACTAAATTTTTTGTTCCACTGTTGACATGATTTATGAATTTGTTTGCCTTCCTCATAATCTTCTTGTTCTTTATTCGATAATGACAATGAATAATCATCTATTGTATCTTCGATAAATGCTTTTTTGGCCATTAACTTTTCTGCGTCAATTCTTTTAGAAGTAGAGAGCTTCGAAAAAGGACAAAATGTATAGCAAGCATTTTCATAAATATCTCCGTTTAAAAAATCAAAATAAGAATCAAAATCATCAAAGGATACGAAAATATCTTTCTTTCGTTGTTCACTATCTGTATCAATGTGAATTAAGGTTTCTTCAACAAAAAAGGTATTTGAGATAATATCGAATCCTTTTTTTCCAGTTATGCGCAACCCCGCTTTTCGTTCAAAAGTTACAATCTGAATTTCATTCTCATATTCCTCCGAAACATCAAAAACTCTAATCTCTTTTTTCTTTAATTGCCTGATTATTTTCTTTATTTCTGATTGTGCCACAGTATTTTCACCCTTTCTCTACCTGTTTAATCATTTTCTTCGCCAACTGCTGGAACTGTTCTGTGGTTTCCTCGTCCATTGGAAGAAGCTGCCCAATCTGTCCGGCAATCATAGCAGTTACATTGTCCATAGATAGCGGCTCCTGTTTTTGTTCTGCCAGTGCGTCTTGCATGGTCTGGAACATAGCGGCGGTCACAGCTTCTCCCGGCTGTTCTCCGTTGTCCATATCTTTCTTAATATCTCGCAGGATAGCAAGAAATACATTCTTGATTTTTTCAATCTCCGCTTCATGTTCTCCCATCTTCTGTGCGTTCAGAAGTTGCAAATCCTGTTTTGCTTCTGCCCGATGTTCCGGGTGTTCTTTCATCAGATCGGACAGGGAAGCTGTTGCCAGTTCAATCAGCTGGTTTCTTGCCATGATACCCTTTGCCGCTGTGTCTTGAAAATAAATCCGTATCAAATCCATCAGTTTCGGGAAGTTCCTGTGTTCCAACAGACGGTTGAGGATTTGCACATCGACTGTACCTGTCACAAGCCCTCTCACAGCTCCCTCGGACAATCCTAATTCAGAAATATCATAGCTTTTACGGACACTCAAAGTAGACAAACCCAGTATGTAGTCCGTTGATACCTTAAATTCCTTTGCCACGCCTATGAGAATATCGCTGCTGACCGTCTTTGTTTCTCCACTGACAATGCGGCTCAACTGGGATGCAGATACGCCTATCTTCTTTGCAAGCTGCTTTTGTGTAATGTGGTTACCGTTGCACAAATCAGAAATCCTCTGTCCGGGTGTTCCGGGTAAAGCCATACACAGCACCTCCTTTTCCTATTTCCCATTATACAGGAAAATTGCAGAAATGTAATTTTGAAATGGAATATTGCCCTAAAATGCAATTCTCGCAAGATTCCGGGAATTGCATTTTTTTCGTGTAGACTTAGAGTAGTTCATCGATGAGCTGCACCTTGAAAACAGAATGACCGTCCGAAAAGGAATACCTCTCCCGGAGAAGTAGCGCATTTGCGTACCAAAGGAGAATCACGCCGCAGGAATGGGGCAGGAAGCCTTTTCGGGGAGAACGGCAACGGAAAGCAAAATGGAGGGAACACATGAAAGAGAACCCATATAAACGACTGCCGCCCATAGAGCGCAAGCCGGACGGTTCCCTTTACCACATGACACCGGCACAGAGGAAACAGGTAAACGCCCTGATCCGCCGGGAGTGCTGCTGTTATGAGGACGGGAACTGTATGCTCCTTGACGATGGGGATACCCACACCTGCCCCCAGACCATTTCTTTCTCGGTCTGCTGTAAGTGGTTCCGCTGGTCGGTCTTACCGCAAATCGGAACGCTGGAAGCAGAGATTTTCCGGGATAAGGAACTGAAACACTGTGTGGTCTGCGGCAGAGTGTTCGTCCCAAAGTCCAACCGGGCGAAATACTGTCCCGACTGTGCCGCCAGAGTTCACAGGCGGCAGAAAACAGAAAGTGAACGGAAAAGGAGGTCTTGTGTGGACAGTTAGGGGCTGAAAAGTCCTTGATTTACAAGGCTTTACAAGCACAGAGCAGGGGTAGGCAATAGGAAACTACCGTCTGCCCCCGGAAACAGGCTTCTAACCGTCCACAAAACACGATATGACAAACACCATTTATATCCATCAGCCGGAAAAGGCGGTCAGCTTTACCCGGCTTCCGAATTTCCTTTTTGAAGCCCCCACATTCACACCCTTGTCCAACGAAGCAAAGGTACTGTATGCCTTTATCCTGCGCCGGACAGACCTGTCCCGGAAAAACGGCTGGGCAGATGAATATGGGCGGATTTACCTCTACTATCCCATCAACGAGGTAGTGGAGCTACTCCACTGCGGGCGGCAGAAGGCGGTCAACACCCTGCGGGAACTGCAATATGCCGGACTGGTGGAAATCCAGAAGCAGGGCTGTGGAAAACCCAACCGCATTTACCCAAAATCCTACGAAGCGGTTCCAAACACCGACTTCAAGAAATCCGGTTATGGAACGCCGGAGAACTGAAAACCGCACTCCACAAGTACGATAATCAATCCTCTTGAAGTACGAAAACAGGACGGTATATAGAAATACAGAGATTAAAACGATTTTATTTATATCTTATCCATTCCTATCCGATCCGAGATATTTTCTGCGGGATTTTCCTGTGGAAAAGTCCCGGGAAGGAACGGAATGAGGAAAGGAGTTTCATGGCACAACACGCAATTTTGCGATTTGAAAAACACAAGGGCAATCCGGCAAGACCGCTGGAAGCCCATCACGAACGGCAAAAGGAACAGTACGCCAGCAATCCCGACATTGACACCAGCCGGAGCAAGTACAATTTCCACATTGTTAAGCCGGAGGGCAGGTATTACCACTTCATTAAAAGCCGCATTGAACAAGCTGGCTGCCGCACCCGCAGGGACAGCACCCGGTTTGTGGATACGCTGATTACCGCCAGCCCAGAGTTTTTCAAGAAGAAGTCCCCAAAGGAAATACAGGAATTTTTCCAGAGGGCGGCTGATTTCTTAATCGGGCGGGTAGGAAAAGAAAATATCGTGTCGGCGGTGGTACACATGGACGAGAAAACGCCCCACCTGCATTTGGTCTTTGTCCCGCTGACAGAGGACAACCGCCTGTGTGCAAAGGAGATTATAGGGAATAGAGCCAACCTCACAAAATGGCAGGACGATTTTCACGCTTATATGGTGAAGAAATATCCCGACTTGGAGCGTGGGGAAAGTGCCAGCAAGACAGGCAGGAAGCATATCCCCACCCGTCTGTTCAAGCAGGCGGTCAATCTCTCAAAACAGGCAAGAGCCATTGAAGCCACGCTGGACGGTATTACCCCGTTCAACGCCGGAAAGAAGAAAGAGGAAGCCCTCTTCCTGTTGAAAAAGTGGTTTCCGCAGATGGAGAACTTCTCCGGTCAGCTCAAAAAATATAAGGTCACAATAAACGACCTTTTGGCAGAAAATGAACAGTTGGAAGCCAGAGCTGAAGCCAGCGAAAAAGGCAAGATGAAAGATACGATGGAACGGGCAAAGCTGAAAAGCGAACTGAAAGACATTCAGCGGCTGGTAGACCGTATCCCACCGGAGGTGCTGGCAGAATTGAAACGACAGCCCAACAAGCGTGGGCGTGAACTTTGACAAAAGTTATATGGTACTATTTTCCGCCTTGTTTTCATAGACATGGACAAAGAGTAGCACACAAGGAGGAGGTGGAACTCTGCTGTGAAAAAGCGAAAACTAAATTATCGGTTTCATAACCCTAATCCAGCGGCAGAGACCGCCGACTACTTACTGAAAATCCTAATTGAAGCCAATGCGGAAAAAGTACAGTCGACTATTCAAGAAGCCGCAACCGCATCAGATGATACTGAAGAAAAAGTAATAGAAGAGCATCCTGCGTGAAAATGCGTGGGATGTTTTTTTATGTTTGTGTGCTTGAGTTATGACTAAAATTAAGTTAAAATTAGTCATAGAAAGTCATTGATTAGTCATAGAATTTAGTCATAGAAGATTTAGAAAGGCGGAATGATATGATTTATACAGATAGCCAGTTAAAAGAGAAGATTACCCAAATGATAGAATCTTTTGAAAGTGAAGTTATAGAATTCAAAGAAGCAAGAACAAATTATTCCTTTAATGATATTGGAAAATATTTTTCAGCACTTAGCAATGAGGCAAATTTACGGGGGCTACAGGAAGCGTGGCTGGTTTTTGGCGTATCCGATGATAAGCGGTATGTGGGAACAGAATTTAGAAAGCAAGGAAATTTACAAAGTCTAAAAAAAGAAATTGTAAATGGAACAAATGAACGGCTGACATTTTTAGAAATTTATGAATTAACAGTCGAAAAATGCAGAGTGATAGCATTTCAGATACCACCTGCAATTCGAGGGATTCCAACCACATGGCAAGGCGCTGCGTATGCCAGAGAACATGAATCCATTTGCCCTCTACCAATGAATAAAGTAGATTTAATCAGAAGTCAGATTGGAATGGACTGGTCAAAAGAAATTGTAGAAGAAGCGACGATAGAGGATTTAGATGAGGAGGCAATTAAAAAATCCAGAGAACTTTTTTCTAAACGACAGAATGATCGAAAAAAAGCTCAGGAAGTGCTGAGAAATTTATCTGATATTGAAGTTCTAAATAAGGCGGGTATTACCATAAAGGGAAAAATCACCAGAACAGCATTATTACTATTGGGAAAAAGTGAGGCAAAATATTTCTTTGATGGGTTTATTCCGAGGATTACCTGGACACTTTATAATGCAGATAATTCGGTAAAGGCATATGAACATTTTGACATTCCTATGTTGTTAGCGGTAGATAAGGTCTATTCAAAAATTCGGAATGAAAAATATCGTTATATCGCAGGTCAGCAAACACTGTTTCCAGATGAAGTAGATCAATATGAACCAGAGCTAATAAAAGAAATTATCAATAACTGTATCGCTCATCAGGATTATCGCTTGCGTGGAAAAATTAATGTAGAGGAATTTGAGGACAGGCTGGTGTTTATCAATGAAGGGGCTTTTATACCGGAAAGCATAAAACAGGCATTGGAACCCGGTTATAAACCGCCCTACTATCGCAATGTATTTCTGTGTAATGCGATGGTCAATCTATATATGATTGACACGAATTCGATGGGAATTCCGATGATGTACCAGATTCAGCGTGATAAGTGTTTCCCATTACCAACTTATGATTTAAATACTGTCAATCGAGTAAAGGTTACGGTATATGGAAAAATATTGGATAAAAATTACACACAACTTCTTCGTTCGGATACTGATTTAAATATGGGAACAGTATTTTTGCTGGATCAGGTGCAGAAGCAAGAGACGATATCAAAAGAGAATTTCAAAGAGCTGAAAAAGCAAGGGCTGGTAGAGGGACGTTATCCCAATATCTTTGTATCTTTTAAGGTGGCAGATATTGTTGGACAGAAAGCTGCGTATGTCCGGAATAAAGGGTTAGATGATGATATTTGCAAGCAACTGATCATTAAAGCACTGGAATCAATGAAGGAAGCAAGTAAACAGGAATTGATGGAAGTTCTGGAAAAGGCATTGCCGGAGGTACTCAGTGATGAACAGAAGTCAAAGAAGGTTTCTAATTTGTTGCAGGCGATGAAAAAAGCAGGAATTATTTCGGTAACAGGTATAAATAGGTATGCAAAGTGGTATTTAACATAAAAAGTAAATGTTATGAGAAATGTTGGAGGACAAAAGGTATGTACAATAAAAAATTTGATCCATTAAGTGCAAAGTATGAAGGTCATGAAGCTGTAGTTATGTTATCAATACAACGAGAAATCAATAATATATTGAATTCTTATGTTGGATGGTTTGATCCTTTGTGTGAACTGATTCAAAATGCCTTAGATTCAGTAGAAAAACGAATGGAAATGGAAAAACAACCATATGACCCAAAACTGAACATTATAATTGATATTAAGGATAATAAAATTTCTGTAACTGACAATGGCATTGGATTTGAAGAAGAAGAATATGTAAAATTCTTGGCACCTAATTTTTCATTCAAGAATGGAAAAACACGGGGACACAAAGGAGTTGGTGCAACTTATTTGGCTTACGGATTCAATTATATACAGATTGCAACAAAGTCTCCGAATTTTGAGGCAGTAGGTGTTATGAGAAACGCAAGAAAATGGTTATCTGATGAAGCCCCTTCAGGTAATCCTAAAGTTGAGCCGGATAGCAACCCAGTGGTAGATTCCGTATTTAATGATATCGATAGAGGTGTTTCTGTTACTATTAAGTATGATAGTACAACTTATCCTAAAAATTTGTCTTGGATTGGGATTGATCATGCTAAAGAATGGCTTGATGTGCTAAGAATAAAAACCGGTTTAGGAGCAATTTGCGATAACAAGGAAATTGATATAAATGTTATAGTGATTGATAAAAACGGGGAAAAAACTACGGAAAGTAAAAAGGGAATAGGGTATTTATCTATTTCTGAATTTGTTTCGAAAAGCCAGAACTATACAATGATACAGAATAAAATGTCAGAGCTATTCGATAAAAATGAACCGCAGTTTAGAATGCCTACGAAATTATCTAATTTGGAAGCAATATATGATAAATGGGAATATACAAAGATTCTTTCAGTATTAAAATTTGATGAAGAACAAAGGTTGCTTATTGAGGAGCATAGACCTACGCTCATATTTTTTTATGTATATTCTACTAATGTATGGAATAAAATCAATGATAAAATTGGAATACGAAAAGGCTTAAATGTACTTTATGGTGGAATTCAAATTGCAGCTAATAATATGCCGCAAGGGGAATTGATACAGATACCATTAAATAAAAATATAGGTAGGCAAAATCAAGCACATATTGTATTACATTTTGAAAAGTGTAGTGCAGATTTAGGAAGAAAAGGATTTAAAAAGGAAATTACTGATTTAGCTAAAGAAATATCAAGGAAATTATTAGATGGTCCTTTAATGAAAACGAAACAATGTTTTAAGAAAAATACAGGGGCTGCACCTGACTTAATTCGAGAAAAAAAGGTGTCTGAATGGAAAGAGCAGATGGTAGAACACGAAAAAAATCATCCATTACAGCTGGAAAATGATAATTTTTTTAAACCTTTGCATCGAATTTCTATAACATCTATGCCGACAAGAGAACAAGATGTGATCGCGTTATTTAATCAACTTATTGCGGGGGGAGTGATTCGGGGTATTCGTATTATGGCTACAAATGAACGCTCTACTTATGACGGTTTATATAGAATTGTTATAGAAGAACCAACAGAAAATCATATTTATAATAAAGAAAAGAATCCATTAGGTATAGATGAAGAAATTGTTGAACGTTTTAAAGAAAGTTCAGAAGATGGTTTTGTTTCAGAACCTAATGTTTTAGAGTATAAGTTTTCATTAGATGGTCTCGTTGAAGATGTAGAAAATGGATTGAAAAATACAAATGATATAGGATTAGTAGTTGCATGGGAAGCCGGTGAATTATATAAAAGAAATTATTATATTGAATCGTTATTGCTAGAAGAAAATATTTCTTTGAGATCATACCATGGTGTAACACATAGATTGAGAGATATTTCAACAAGTGAATATGTTTCAGAATTGATACTTCTGAAGGATTTAATTTTATATCTGTGTGATTACGATAAATGTATAGAGTTTCAAGAGAAATATGATGAAGAGTAAATTAAAATGAATAAGGAAAAAGAAAGCTTTCAATTGATTTTGAAAGCTTTCTTTTGTATAATAAGGTTGTAACAGAACGATTTAATTTTAACAGAGAGATTTTGCCATGAATATAGCTGCTTACTGCCGTGTTTCCACCGATAAGGCTGACCAGCTCAACAGCCTGGAAGCACAGAAAGAGTTTTTTTCTGAATACACAAAACGCACAGGGGACACCTTAGTAAGATTGTATGCAGACGAGGGGATTTCTGGAACCAAAATAAAAAATCGAAAAGAATTTTTACGCATGATGGCAGATGCCGAGCATGAGCTGTTTGATATGGTCGTAGTTAAGGACATTTCCCGCTTTGCCAGAAATACCGTTGACCTTTTGCAGAATGTCCGCAAGCTGAAATCTTTGGGAATTGAAACGCAGTTTTTGACCGCTAACATGACCAGCATGGGAAACAGTGAATTTGTGCTGACGATTTTTGGGGCATTGGCACAGGAGGAAAGTGCGAATACCTCAAAGCGTGTGAAATTTGGAAAAAAGATGAATGCTGAAAAAGGTCGTGTCCCGAATATCGTTTATGGATATGATAAGACGATTGGAGATTATTTTAACCTTGCAATCAATGAAGAAGAAGCTGCGGTTGTCCGCCAGATTTATGAGTGGTATATCAAAGACGGGTATGGTGCTGCGAAAATTTCCATTTTCTTAAATGAACGAGGATTGCGGACAAAACGGAATTGCCAGTGGAGCCAGAATGGGGTTTGCCGTATTCTTACGAATGAACTTTATACGGGTAAAATTATTAATGGCAAACAGGAAGTAACCGACTTTCTGACCGGGCAGAGGGCAGACAAAGATGAAACCGAGTGGATGGTCGTGGATCGTCCAGATTTGCGTATTATTGAGCCGGAGGTTTTTGGACAGGCACAGCAGATTATGCAGTCCAGAGGCAAAGCATTTAAGGTGGATAAGGAACGCCAAAGCAATAAATATCTGTTCTCTACTCTTATCAAATGCAAGGAATGCGGCTGGTCCTTCCGGCGCACAGTCCGCACATATAAAAACACTTATGTCCGCTGGGTGTGTTCCGGGCATAACGGGCGTGGTGCAGACAACTGCCCCAATGCTGTGACGGTAGATGAAGAAGAATTGATTGAAGTTTTGCAGGAATATTTTGCTGAACTTCTGAAAGCAAAGAAGAATGTGATCCGTTATGTGGTCGGAGAATTTCAGCGGGTTTATAAGGCAAAGGACGAAAACCTGAATTATGAAAAAGAGCTAAATGCCCAGCTTGCAAAGCTGCAAAAAACCCGGCAAAAATATATGGATATGTACGCAGACGATTTGATTTCCAGAGAGGAACTGAATGATAAAATCGGCGGCATGAGAAAAGAAATTGAACGGCTGGAAAACGAACTGAAGATGGTAGCGTATCATCTTACCAAAGGGGAACAATTGGAAAGCGTCCTCGGACGGACATTCAAAGAGATTGAGGATATAACAGATGTACACCAGATGACCAATGCCCAGCTAAAGCGCATTATCCAGAAAATCGAAGTGGATAAGGATGGGAATGTGGATATTTACCTGCGTTTGCTTGGAGATTTGGGCTTGGACGAAACTGTTCTAATTCATTACGACGAAACATAAGGATGTCACCGATCGTTTGGAACACATCAACCCATCCCTCGCCGCCCAAGCCAGAGTAGTGCTGGACATCAACAAATCCGAACGGCATATCCGGGGCGGACTGGCTACAAGGGAAAAATACCAGCATCGGCTGGCAATCTGCAGTAAAGAGAACAGCTAAACAAATACTTATGTGTACTATATACATCACAAAAACCGGCAGACCCTCACAATCTGCCGGTTTTTATATCAATTATTCTAATTTCAAAGCTTAGTTGGTTCCAATCGACATTGTCTCAGGCAATGTGCTTCCGCCATCAATAACAATCTGAGAACCTGTCAGATAGCTGGATTCGTCGCTTCCCAGGAATGCAAAGAGCTCTCCTACCTCGATTGGTTTTGCGAGGCGCTTCATGGGAACGCCGACTGCGATATCTGCGATTGCTGCCTCCGGATTTTCAGGATTAGATTCCAGAGCCATCTTTTCAACCATAGGTGTACGCGCATAGCCCAACTGTGAGCAGTTTACACGGATGTTGCGGTTTGCATACTCAACAGCCAGACATTTTGTCAGGCCAACCAGAGCAGCCTTTGTCATAGCATACGCTGCCTCACCTGCGTCTGCTACAATATCTCCGGTTACAGAGGAAGCGATCACAATATTGCCTCCGCCCTGCTTTAACATATATGGGATTACTGCCTTACAGGTGTTCCATACACCTTTGATATTTACATCGATATGGAAATCTCTGGTAGCATCATCCATCTCCTCAAAAGGAGCCAGACGGCATACACCTGCGTTGCAGCAGGCTACATTGATCTCTCCAAAAGCCTCAATGCCCTTTGCCGCAGCTGCATCCATCTGTGCGCGGTCCGCTACATTGGCAACTACGGTGATAATCTCTGAATTGTATTCCTTGCGCAGTTTTTCAGCTGTTTCTTCTACAGCAGGAGAGAGATCTACCATGATCAGCTTTGCTCCGTATTTTGCATACGCAGTAGAAATTCCTTCTCCAAGTCCGGCAGCAGCTCCGGTAATCAGTGCAACTTTTCCATCCAGTTTAGCCATTTTATCTTCTCCTTTACTTCATTCATTTATTTTCAGACGTTTCGTTTCGTCCGGATTAACTGTTTTACAAACTTAAAATTGCTGTACTCCATCCGGTGTTTCAATCTCAACCGGATGTTTCTTCCAGTTTACCAGAAGCATCCACAGCCAGATCACTACACCGATGCCCAAATATACTCCAAAGCAGATCCAGGAATCAATTCCCTGGCCCAATGTACAGAAAAATGCAATCGCAACTGCAATGAGCATCGCAAACACACGAAATGCATCACCGCCCTTAACGGTATTCGCACTCTTCCACTCAGGATGCTTGTGATGAATGCACACAGCTGAAATCATTGTTAAAGCATACGCACAGGCGCAGCCAAAACTCATCAGATTGAAAAATGCACTCATAAAATCGGAAGAGTTCTGAAGTACAATAAAGATCAAAGATAATACCAGCAGAAAAATGTTAGGAAGCATCGGCTGCTGATTTTTATTTACCTTGGCAAATACTTTTGGAAGGAAATTCTTATTTGCCATGGAATACAGCATACGTACGGTAGACATCCAGAATCCCAGCAAAGATGCTCCCATACCCAGAAGGCAGGAAAGAATACCTACAATAATCGGCCAGAAGGTCCATCCCAATACATTCTGCATGGTCGCAATGGTCAGGAAACCGTCCTGTGCGAAATTGGCATGAATGTCCTTCAGACCATCCAGACCTGCTACACAGAAATAATAAAATACATAAATACAGCCGCAGGTGAGAATGGAACCGCAGATTGCTTTTTTAGAATTTTTAATAGGGAAATCTCCTTCTTCTACCATCTGAGGAACGGTTTCAAATCCAAAATACGGAGTGATCAAAAGAGCCATTCCAATGATCCAGCCCGGTATACCGTTCACAGACTCCAACGTTGTAGTGAAAATATTTCCAAAGTTTTCCAGATGCCAATGACCGGAAAACAGAAGAATAAATCCAGTCAGAATGGTTACTGTGATATTACAAAACAGCATACCTGCCTGAGCCTTTACCAGAAACTGCACATTCTGGATACTCATTAAAAAATACAGAACCAAGAGTACAGCTGCACATCCCACCATGGGCCAAGTACCAAGGTTTAAACCCAGCGTTTTGTTTACCCAGGTCATAATTGCCATAACCACTGCCGGAGGAACGGAAATCCACGCTGCCATAATAAGCCAGGAAGCCAGGAAACCAACGTGCTTATTGATCCCTACGGTATTGTAGATCAGCTCGCCTCCTGAGGTATGGAACAAGGATGCCAGCTCACTGTATACCAGAGCTACCGGAAGGATCGCCACTGTCATCAGGGCGAATGCCAGAAACGTACCGCTGCCGCAATAACCATAAAATACAGAATCCCAATAGTTTACAAATGTGAAAATAGATCCTGTCGCAACCGTATAAACAAAAATCAATTTCAGACTCTTATTCAAACCATTGCTTTTATTTTGTTTGTCCTCCATGTAAAACACAACCCCTTTACTTTTACTTTGCAATTTTTCAGCATACAAAAAAGCCCAAAATCCCCCCTATACTTAAAAGAGAAAATCTGGACTTCGATGTCGCTGTTCGCTGATATGCGCCGTTGTATATCAGTTATGTTTTTTAAAGAGATATCGCTTTAATTGCTTTCAATCATACCACTTTGCTCAAAGTTTGTCAAGTAATTAACAATTTTTATCCTACATGTTATACGCCATTAACAAAATCCGGGCAATTTCTGCCATGGTCTGCTCCTTATCCATAGCCTGACGGCGAATATAGGAATATGCCTCATTTTCAGAAAGCTTCCTGTGCTCCATTAAAAGCCCCTTCGCCTTTTCAATGTATTTTCTGTCCTCCAGCGCTTTTTTTGTTTTCTCACATTCCCTTTCTGCCTTCATAATATGATCTTCCTGACAAAGAGCTACCTCCACCGCTCCCAAAAGCGCTGATTCCTCTACCGGCTTCACAAGATATCCCATAATATCCTCCTGGGCTGCCTGATGCAGCAGCGCTTTATTGCGGCAGGAAGTAAGCACAATGATAAAACCTGCCAGCTTCTCCCTGTGGATCACCCGAATTGCCTCAAGCCCGGTCATAACAGGCATACTCAAATCCATAATCACAAAATCCGGACGTTCCCTGCGGCATACCATAACTGCTTCCAGGCCGTCTGCTGCTTCTCCCACAACCTGATACCCATTATTCTGAAGAAATTCCACTGCCTTTTTACAGGCTTTACCATCATCATCTGCAACCACAACCCGATACATAATTCCCCCTTCATCCAATACTCCAAACTTAAAACTGGAAATTTTTGTCTATTTATTAACAATTTTCACTATGTGAAATCATTGTATCATGGGGGGAATAAAATTGCAACTTAAGGCAGCCGGTATCACTGCATAAAGCCTGCAACAGCCTGGTTCAGATGAATCAAACGCCTCTGGATCCGTTCATCTTTAATAGTTAATCCCCAACACCGCCAGTTTCCCGTCTCTCATCCCAAATACAATATTGGGCCCGCCGTTTTCTCCAGTAAGGACAAAACCAGCCATACTTGGGGAGCGTGCCGTCTCATCTGCCGCGTGAAAAGCCTGTACTTCAGATTCCTTTTTCTCAGCTTCAGGAGCTTTTTCCGTTTCTTCTGTATGTGCTGTCGTTCCTTCCGTCCTGGCTGTTTCTGATACAGCGCTTGTCTCCTGTACGCTTTTTGTTTCTTCCTTTGCTCCGCATCCAACAGCCAGTGCCATTACAGCTCCTGCGATCAATAATACATTCCATCTCTTCCTCATATTTCAATTCTCCTTCCCAGTTTATTTTACAATTTTCTTTTGTTTTGCAAATTTCAGATTAGTTTCAGGGTTTTAAAAATTTTTCTTGATTTTTCTCAAAAGTGCCCGTATACTGTATCACGAAGCGGACGCCGCAGGAGCGCCCCATACGTTTCAGACAGCAAACTGCTGTGCATAAGATCAAAAATTATCTGCCACCGGGTAGGAATGTTGAAAGCATTCACATACGCATCGATAGGTCTTTGAAGATGTGTATATGAATGCTTTTTATATATCACCGGCAGATAAGGAGGACATCATGAAATCATTTACCACACTCAAAAACTACTTTTCAAAAACAGAGCTGATTCTCTGGAGTACCTCAGTCGTTTTGATTCTGATTGCTTTCTGTCTCTTTGACCGGACCAGTTATATGACCCTTTGGACCTCATTGATCGGAGTGACTTCTCTCATCTTCTGTGCCAAGGGAAATCCCATGGGACAGCTTTTGATGGTGCTGTTCAGCCTGCTTTACGGAATGATTTCCCTGAACGTTTCTTATTATGGAGAAATGATCACATATCTGGGAATGACCATGCCTATGGCTGTGTTCTCTCTGATCACATGGCTGAAAAATCCATTTAATGGAAATCGTTCGGAAGTCGAAATCTACCATATCAAACGGCATGATATTGTGCTTATGTCCGTTTTGACTGCAGTCGTGACCATCCTGTTTTACTTTATTTTAAAGGCCTTTAACACTGCCAATTTAATCCCCAGCACGATTTCTGTAACTACCAGCTTCCTGGCTGTATATCTAACCTTTAAGCGCAGTCCCTACTATGCGGCAGGATACGCCGCCAATGACCTGATCCTGATCATACTGTGGACTATGGCCTCAATGGAAGATATCAGCTGCCTGTCTGTAACCGTATGCTTTGCCGCCTTTTTTGTAAATGATATTTACGGCTTTTTAAACTGGCGCAGGATGGGACAGCGACAGGCTGCGGTGGCTGCAGGCAGCTAAAAAGCTGTCCCCCTAAAGGAACAGCTTCCAGACTGCAATCAATATAGAAAATACTGCGATCCCCCGTTTTAAAACGCCCTGATTTATGCGCACTGCGTTTTTGCTCCCCAGATACACGCCAACGCCATGGCTTGCCAGAGCGGCAGCCAACACAGGCAGGAGCGCCGGGACATCGCACTGGCTCATGTAGCCGATACAGGCCGGAATCCCGATAAAAATGGAGTTAAACAGGGCAATTCCTACTGCCACACGAACGCCGGTGCCGAATACTACTAAAAGCGGCATCACCAATATTGGGCCGCCTGCTCCGGACAAAGCACAGATCAAACCCGTAACAAACCCCAGAAGCAGGGTGGGGACAAGATGCTTCTCCAGTCGAAAGCCCTTCTCCTTTGCCCCGGCGGCCCCGGCAGCCGCCTTTTTCTCCGTCTCAGCAGCTTTTCCGTCCTTTCTCAGCAGAATGGAAATACCGGACAACAGCACCACCACATACAGAAGTATCTTGACCTGCTCTTCCGGGATAATCAAATTCAGCTTTACGCCCAGAACCGCACCTGCCATACTTCCTGCACTTAAGCGCAGACCAAAGGACACGTCCAGATTTCCAGCTTTTTTATAATTGAAAGATCCCAGCGCGCCCGACAGGATAAAGGCCGCAAAGCTCAGTGCAAGTCCCTGGGTGACGCTCATCTGCAGAAGGCCTGTATACACGATCGGAAGGAGAAATCCCGCCACTCCGGTAAGCCCTACCAGACCGCCGACTCCGAAATTGGATAATATAACTGTCAACCAGAAACAGAAAACCTTAGAGGATTAAATTTTTCGTTAAAAGCCATATCAAACCTGCCTGAGCGCAGCGAGTTTTTAATATGGCTTTTGCTTTTAGAAAAATTTCAGCCCCTTAGGTTTTCTTATGGCCGGAAACCGGAGTCCTGAACACCAGACGCCAGAGTGCGGTGTAAAGTGCGGAAACTCAAAGTCAATTTTCCTCTTGTTTCCCTTCCCGAAAACAGTTATAATTCTCTTTACTGCCCATTTTCAGGCTAAAAAGAGGAAATATCAAGTAATCAAAATCATTGATATTAGTGCTTAAAAGTGTTTGAATATACTCGAGGAGGATTATTTATGAACACTTCTAATATCACTAATTACAAACCAAAAGATTTTGCTGGATTATTAGGTGTCTCTGTTAAAACGCTGCAGCGTTGGGATAGAGAGGGGATTCTGAAAGCAAACCGTACTCCAACTGATAGACGTTATTACACTTATGACCAATATCTTCAATTTAAAGGCATTCATACCGAAAATGATGATCGTCAGACTGTTATTTATGCCAGAGTATCTACAAGAAACCAAACGGATAATCTACAAAACCAGGCAGCGTTTTTACGTCAGTTTTGTAACGCCAGGGGAATGATCGTAGACCAATGCATTGAAGAGTATGGAAGTGGTCTTAATTACAACCGTAAAAAGTGGAATCAATTATTGGATGAAGTGATGGAACAAAAAATCAGGACGATTATAGTCACGCATAAAGATAGATTTGTCAGATTTGGCTATGATTGGTTCGAAAAATTCTGTATGAAGTTCAACACGACCATAGTAGTAGTAAACAATGAAGAGCTATCACCACGGGAAGAACTTGTACAGGATATTGTTTCCATCCTTCATGTATTCTCCTACAGGCTGTACGGACTTCGTAAGTATAAAAAACAAATAGAAGGAGATGAGGAGATTGCTAAAGAACTTCAAGACGGAAATAAATCCAACAGAGGAACAGAAGGTTAAGATCCGTAAGAAGATAGGAACGTGTAGATTTATCTATAATTTCTATCTTGCTCACAATAAAGAACTTCATGAAAATGGTAAAAAGTTTATGAGCAGTCATCAATTTAGAGTCTGGCTTAATAATGAATATCTGCCGGATCACCCGGAATATGCATGGATCAAGGAGGCATATTCAAAAGCAGTAACCCAGTCTGTAAATCATGGACAGACCGCATTTACAAGATTTTTCAAACATCAAAGCGGCTTTCCTAAATTCAAAAAAAGGGTAAGTCGGATGTAAAAATGTACTTCGGACAGGTTTTATGTTTCAGTTCTGATAGAAATACCGGATAACAAAACAACCGATATCTACAGCGAAGGGATTGGCATAGACCTTGGATTAAAAGATTTTGCCATTCTCTCAAATGGTAAGAAATATAAGAACATTAATAAATGAGCAAGACTGAAAAAACTTGAAAAACAACTGATCCGGGAGCAGAGATGTCTCTCCCGTAAGTATGAAAATTTAAAGAAAGGAGAGTCCACTCAAAAAGCAAATATACAAAAGCAAAAGCTTAAGGTACAGAAACTTCATCATCGGATAGACAATATCCGAACTGATCATATCAATAAGGCCATCGCTGAGATAGTGAAAACCAAGCCGTCTTATATAACGATTGAGGATCTGAATGTATCAGGAATGATGAAGAACCGGCATCTTTCAAAAGCAGTTGCATCACAGAAATGAGTTTAGGACAAAGTTGAAAGTGAAGTGTGATGATAATGGCATTGAATTAAGAATTGCAGACAGGTTTTATCCATCTTCTAAAATATGTCATTGTTGAGGTTCTATAAAAAAGGACTTAAAACTTTCAGACAGGATCTACAAATGCAGTTGTAGTTATGTAGAGGATAGAGATCTTAATGCGAGTCTTAATTTAAAAGATGCAGTAACTTACAAAATTGCATGATCAGGCAAGTGTAAGTATGTACCGAAGGCTATTTCGGGAATTGACGACTGTGGAGTGTACAAGAACCTGTTAGTAGCAAGTTGCCAGCAACTGCCAACGCATACACAATGAAGCAGTAAAAAGTATCCGTGAGGACTTTAATTTCTCGATGTGTTTGAGTATATTTGAACACATTTTGAGTGGCAGGTTTTTACAAATGACATTTTATCAGGAACTGCAATTAAATTCCGCTGGTTCCAAAGCCCTGATCCGGATCACCCGGGACAAAAAGGAACGTATGCGCCACATTCTTATCTACAACTTCAAGGTCTATCTGGTTGTCGCCTTCTGCTTTGCCGCCGTCACGCTGTTCAGTATGATATTTGGAAATGAAAACAGTATCGCCGGAGTAGTTGTGCTGCTGGCTCTTTTAGTGCTGCGCCAGGCCGATTTTGGAATCCATACCTCTCACGGGCTTTTATGTATTGCCGGCATCTTTGGCATTCTCATGACCGGCCCCAGACTGTCCAATATGGTATCTCCCTTTGCCGCCTTTTTTATCAATCTGATCTGCATCCTGCTTTTGATGCTTTTAGGCTGCCACAATGTAATCATGTCCAACCATTCTACCTTTGTGCTGTCCTATCTGATTCTTCAGGGCTATGATGTAAGCGGCTATTCCTGGATGATGCGTACGGCCGGGCTTTTTGTAGGTATGCTTTTATGTATGGCAGTATTTTATAAAAATCAGAAACACCGGCTTCACAAAAGAGAATTTAAGGATCTGTTCCACGAATTTGATCCCCGCTCCCTGAGAAATCGGTGGTATATCAAGCTGACCTTATGTGTATCTACGGTACTTTTAATTGCATCCCTTCTCGGTATCCCACGGGCCATGTGGGCCGGAATTGCCTGTATGTCCGTGTGCCTTCCCTTCCAGAAGGATCTTGTAAAACGGGCTCACATACGCTGGATCTACAACATCCTGGGATGCATGATCTTTCTTGTAATCTATGCCGTTCTGCCTAAAGAACTCCATCCCATGATCGGACTTTTAGGCGGCATCGGAGTGGGATACTCTGCCGGATACCCCTGGCAGACGGTATTTAATACCTTCGGCGCCCTCTCCATTGCCTCCGGACTTTTCGGTGCGGCCGGCGCTGTGATCCTGCGCATTGCAACCAATGCAGGCGCTGCCTTCTATACAGCTCTGATGGGCAGTCTCATTGACAGGGCTTCCGACCGGCTTTTCTGCAGGGAATAGAATATGGAAAATCAAAAAACAGCCCAAGGGCCGCCGCCATTTTCAGGCAGCACACCCTGAGCTGTTTTTCATTTTAAAATATTACTTAAGCTCCGGCCAATACTCCTTATTTGCCACAATAAGCTCATCCAGGATCTGCTTTGCCACACCGGCGCTTGGCACGGTCTTGGACAGAGTAAGAGCCTGCCACAGCTTTAAGTAGCTCTTCTCTACATAAGCCTCTACCACAAGCTTCTCAACTGCCAGCTGCTCCTGCATCATCCCGCGCTCAAAGGTGGGGATCTCGCCCTGGCACATAGCCTCAGGACCGTTACTTCCTACTACACAGGGAACCTCTACCATGGCGTCGGAGTCAAAGTTGCTGATCGCGCCCTTGTTCTCCACGATGCACAGCATGATCTCATGGGTGTTGTAGGCGATAGCCTTTGCCAGAGACACGATAAAGGAAGCGTGATTGTCCACGGTAAACTCGCCGCCGGTGGCCGTACCCTTGCGGATGATCTCTCTGGCTGCGCCGAATACCTCTTTCTCACGGCCTTCGATCACCTCGTCGGCGCGGGTGTGGTTTGGGTCGGAATGTTCTACCACATAGTCGGGATAAAGATAATATTTCAGATAAGTATTTGGTAAAAACTGGGGATCCAGTGCCAGAAGGTCCTTTGCCTTTCTGTGGGTTGCCTGCCAGCTCTCATCCATGTGCTGAGTCTCAATGGCCTTCTGAGTAAGGTAACCGTTTTCAGACACATACTCTAAGAGCTTTGGCATATAATCCTCGCCTGTGGTCTTATCCTTTACGCTGGTCCACCAGCCGAAATGGTTCAGGCCGAAATAGCGCACATCCAGATCATCATACTCTTTTCCCACAATGTAGGCCATTCTTCTTCTGGTTCCTACGGGCATATCGCAGATATTGATGACTCTTGCATCGGGACGCAGTACCCGGCAGGCCTCTGCCACGATAGCGGCCGGATTGGAGTAGTTTAACATCCAGCACTCAGGAGAATATTTTACCATATAGTCAATGATCTCCAGCATACCGGTGATGCTTCTCATACCGTAGGCAATACCGCCCGGTCCGCAGGTTTCCTGACCAACCACACCATACTTTAAGGGGATTCTCTCATCTAACTGGCGCATGGCGTATTTTCCCACACGGATATGTGCCATACAGAAATCCTTTCCTGTAAATGCTTCCGCAGGATCTGTGGTGTAGGAGAAATGAATGTGGGGTGCTTCCTCCTTCATCAGTATCTCCAGCGCTTCCCCGATGACAGCCTGACGCTCCCCGTCATTGTCGTAAAGGGTAACGGAATTTAACGGAAAATCCTCCTGGTGCTCCAGCATCATTTTCACAATTCCCGGTGTATAGGTGCTTCCGCCACCTGCGATTACTACATCAAATGCTTTCTTTGCCATATCTGCATACTCCCTTTCTAAACTTTACTGATCCAGGCCCAGTTCCCTATCCACTGCCTGTCTCACCTGGTTAATGTGGAGACCGTAAATTACCTGTACGTTTTCTCCCTTTTTCATCACTCCGGCAGCTCCTGTCTTCTGCTTTAAAACATCATCCTGTACCAGAGTATTATCCTTTACAATCAGACGCAGACGGGTAAAGCAGTTGTCTACCTTTACGATATTGCCTGCTCCGCCCAGGGCTTCCACGATCAGAGCTGCATTGATTTCTTCGCCCTTTGCGTTCTTTTTGCCTTCCTGCTTCTCCTTGTACTCATCCTTGGTATGAAGCTTCATTTCCATGCCCTCAGACTCACGTCCCAGAGTTTTTAAGTTGAACTTGGCGATCATAAAACGGAACAGCAGGTAGTAAACTACAAATTCGCCTACACCGATCAGCAGGTACGTCGGCCATGCTGTCTTTTCAATCCCCAACGGCAGGTTGTAAAGGACAAAGTCAATAAAACCATTCGGTCCGATGGCACGGCAGTTCAGCAGGTTAAATACAACCATACCCAAACCGCTTAATACAGCGTGCGCTACAAACAGGATAGGCGCTGTAAACAGGAAAGAGAACTCGATGGGCTCTGTTACGCCTGCGATAAAGGAGGTAAATGCCGCCGGGATCAGGATTGCCTTGATCTTTGTACGGTTCTCCGGTCTTGCAGTATGGTACATAGCCAGACATGCGCCCACCAGACCGAACATCTTGGAAAGTCCTCTTGCATCCCATACAACAGAAGCAGATAACATCGCTACGTTCGGATCTGCCATTTCTGCATAGTAAATGTTGCGGCAGCCCTCAAATACCTGTCCTGCCACCTCAGCAGTACCGCCAAGATTGGTGTACAGGAACGGAGTGTATACCAGATGGTGAAGTCCTGTGGGGATCAGCAGACGCTCTAATGCTCCATAAAGGAAGATTCCGAAGTTTCCAGCCTGGTTGATGAAATATCCCAGCTGGTCAATACCGGACTGAACCACCGGCCATACATAAGTCAGCACTACTGCCAACAGGATAACCACAGGAATCAGAACGATAAATACGAAACGTGTTCCGCCGTAAATCTGGAACGCATTGTTAAATTCTGTATCAATAAAACGGTTGTGTACATACGCGGTCACGCAGCCCAGGATCATTCCCAGGAATACGCCCATATCCAGAATCTGGATTCCCAGAACCATCGCCTGTCCGGTTCCTCTTAAGGCTGCCGGATCAGCTAAAATACCGCGAAGATCCATAAATTTGTTCATGGCATTGATAAATACCAGAAATGCCAGCATGGCAGTAAATCCGGCTTCCGCCTTTTTCTTCTTTGCCAGTCCAACTGCGATTCCTGCACAGAAGATCAGTCCCAGGTTATTTAAAATAGCCACCAGAGCGCCGGATAAGATGGTTCCGAAGCCCTTTGTTACCGGATTATCCAGGAATGGAAGGATCTCGATCAGTCTTGCGTTTGTAAATACATTTCCCACTGCAATGAGAAGACCGGCGATCGGAAGGATCAGCACCGGCATGAACATAGCTTTGGAAAATGCCTGCATTGTGCTCATAACTTTTTCTTTCATTTCATACCTCTCCGTTTTTCTAACTTTAACCCCGCGTGGTCGATGATTGGATTATACGCAGACAACGGGCAAAAGTACATAGATTTCAGACAAAAGAAAACGTGTTACCCGGATGTGTAACACGTTTTCTTATCCCAGAGAAACCTGGTAATATTCATAAACCAAAAGCTCGATCATGGTCATTATCTTAGAAAAAAACAGGGTCGGCTTCATGTTTCTGTCATCTAAAGGATTGTCATCCGGCACCTCTATAATACAGCCGCAGTGCTCCTTTAAGGGGCTTGCCCCGTCATTGGTAAAGCCCACGGTAAACACTGTGTTCTCCTCTGCCATTTTCACACGGTTGAGCACATAGGGAGAACGGCCCGATCTGGAAAAAACGATAAAAACGCCGATATCCTCCAGATTATTCTCAAAGACTCCAATGGAATCAGCCCCATCAGAAAAAATGCACTTGATTCCCAATACCAGCAGCTTTTTTGCCAGATATTCTGCCATCATGGATGAAAATCCCATGCCATAGATAAAAACCACCTGATCTGTCTGGTAGATCTTTTCTGCAGCCAGACGGAGGCTGCGGTAATTTTCCATGGAAACAGCTCCCTCTCCTGCAAAATGGCTGATAAAGCCCTCGTTCAGCTCATAGCTCTGGCTTCCTTCTCCCACAGCCCCCAAAAGCTTATAATACATCTCAATAAAACCGTTATAGCCCAGCTTTCTGGAAAGACGCATCACCGTAGAAGTAGAAGTAAAATTAGCCTTTGCAACTCCCCGGACCCCCAGCTTCAAAGCCTCATCAAGATGAAGCAGCAGATATTCCAGCACCGCCTGCTCTGTATCCGTCAAAGACACACCGCAGGTCAGCTTATTCAGATCCAGATTCATAAATTTCTCCTTCCTGCTCGGGCAGCTTCTGCAGATATCCAACTGCCACGATCCGGTCGATCAGGTCAATATACCTGCCATCCCGGTAGCTGTACCAGATCTGCTCACAAACCTGACGGAATGCTTCATATTCACTGTCTGTCAGCTGAGTGATCACAGCATTTTTCTGTAAAAGCGCTTCTCTCACAGCCGCCTCTTCCTCAGCCCACAGCTTCCTCTGATATTCGCAGGATTCCTCCGCCGTCTTATCCAGAATCAGCAAATCTCCTTCGGACAGCTTTTTCCGGCTTTCCAGGCTCATCACCAGCACATCTGCAGACCGTGTGTGATTGTCCTCTGTAAAATAAGGCGCCACCTCATAAAATGCCTGAGCATAATAATTTACAATGGAATTTTCCGCCGCGTCTGCCTCCTTTGACTGCAGCGTACGGTACAGTTCGGAATAATCCGCAGTTACCGGCCTTGCCCCCAGTGCTCTTGCCATAGAAAGCGCTGTTTCCGACTGCTGAACCCGTACGTCAAGTCCCTCAAGATCTCCAGGACTGTGTATTTCCCCCCTGGAACTGTAAAAGCAGCGGCTTCCTCCGTCATAGTAGGTCAATCCGTACATCCCAAGCTCTGCCATCTGCGCTCCCCGGAGCAGTTCTTCACCGATCGGGCCATTATGAACCGCCCAGAAATGTTCCGGATCCTCATAAATATACGGCATTCCCAGTACATTAAATTCCTCAACAAAATTTCCCAGAGCCGAAACATCTGCCTTTACGATATCTGTTCCTCCGTACTGAAGCTGCTCTAAACAGGCGCGCCCGTCCCCCATATCCGCATTATTCAATACTTCTATTTTTACCCGTCCCTCCGTCCGCTCCTCTACCTGCTCCGAAAACCATTCCACCGCTTTTGTTGTAATGCTTTCATCTGGAAGATTATTCTTTAAAAGAAGCGTTATCGAAGGCTCTGCCATCCGACCGTCAAAGCCATCGGAAGCAGAACCGCAGGATGCCGCTATCAAACAAAGTACAGCGGCAGCAGTCAGAAAAAACAGCCGTTTTTTTCTATTCACCATGATTTTTTCCTTTTGTTTATCTTATCGCAGCAGCCATCATTTATTCATCAAAGCAGCCAAGAACCGTCTCTAAAAGCAGCCCATTGGCAGTATCATTGATCCGCCGCTCCTCCTCTGCCTCCGGCCCCTCTGCGCCTTCCGGGTTTTCACCGCATATATCTGCTCCGATCAGTGTACGTCCTTTAAGAAAAGTCCTGATAAAATCCGCCGTTTCCGCTATGCCTGCCTGTCCCTGATCCCAGTTGGTGCGGGCAAAATCGGGCGAAAGGACATCCTTAGCAATGGAGAGATACACAGGATCCTCAGAATCCTCCAATCGCCGGATATCTCCGGCGCATCCAGAATCCCCAAAGCATCTGGCATATTTTAAAGCTCCGGCTCCCCACTTCTCCTTAAGTGCCTCCTCCGGAATCCATACCACCTTTTTCCACAGTTCTTCCGGAAGCTCATTTTCCGCTTCTTTCACTGCCTCACAGGGTGGGCCTGCCAGAAAAACCCGGTTCAGATAAGGATTCTCCTCCAAAGAGGCCCGAATCCATCCCCCGCAGGAGAGAATATCTCCAAACATGGGCTGCTGCAGATCTGTGTGATGATCCAGTACCAGAAGATCGAAGGGTTCCTTCACCTGATCCAGCCACAGCTTTGTGACATAATGATAATTGCCGGAATCCAGAAAATGGATCCCCTCCGCTCCAAGAGGCTCCATCCTTTCCTTCAGCTCCCTTTCCCCCTCTTCGTCACAGTAGCAGTTGGTGCCGGGAATTGTTCTGCAGTCCAGCCATATTCTGTTTTCCTGCGGAACCGTTTCATAAAAGCTCTCTGTTTCGTAGATCCCGCTGAAATTCATCAGAACCACCTGTTTTTTTCTCATTTGTTTCTGGCTCCTTTTTACAGTGCTGTTCCCTTCTTCGGAATATAAAACCGGCCCATATCCATGCCCTCCAGTTTAAGCAGTGCTTCCTTTGTCCGAATCCCGCCTCCAAATCCGGTTAGATTTCCTCCCGTTCCTACAACCCGGTGACAGGGAATGATGATGCCTATGGGATTATGTCCTACCGCTCCTCCCACTGCCTGGGCAGACATCCGCAAAATGCCTTTTCGGTCTGCCACCTGCTTTGCAATCTGGCCATAAGTTATTGTACAGCCATAGGGGATTTTTAACAGTTCCTCCCAGACCACCTTTCTGAAATCACTTCCCTGCGGCGCCAGAGCCGGGGTAAAGTCCGGCCTTTTTCCTGAAAAGTAAATATCCAGCCATTCCCTTGTTTCTCTCAGAATTCGGGGGATTTTGTCCGCAGCAGGAATACATACCTCACGCTCTTTCGTCAGCCGCTCTACATCTTCGGGATACCGCTCTTGTGGAAAGGAAAGCGCCGTCAAAGCATCCTCTGAAGCTGTAAGAGTCAAAGCACCTACAGGGGACTCATACACTGTCTGATAAATGATTCTTCCTTTGTCATCCATCCGCTCAAATTCTCCTGCTCTCCCAGATCATACCGTTTTTCGTGCCGCTCCCGCCATCTGTCCGATCAATCCCGGCCCAGAGTCCGGTCCGCCTTCAGGCAAAGAAAAAGGAGCCCTGCGGCTCCCTTCCCTTCTTATCACCTGCAGGCAGATTACTTTACTGCGATTGCCTCGATCTCACATAAAACTCCCTTTGGAAGAGTCTTTACTGCTACGCAGCTTCTTGCCGGCTTGGAGGTAAAATACTTTGCATATACTTCATTAAATGCTGCAAAGTCGCCCATATCTGCTAAAAAGCAGGTGGTCTTGAATACCTTATCGAAGCCGCTGCCTGCTGCCTCCAGGATAGCGCCTACGTTCTTACAGCTCTGCTCTGCCTGAGCGGCAATGCCGTCTGCTACTGTACCGTCTGCCGGATTTACAGGAATCTGTCCGGAAGTATAGATTACCCCATTTACCTCAAATGCCTGAGAATAAGGTCCGATTGCACCTGGTGCGTTCTTTGTGTCAATTACGTTCATTCCGAAAACCTCCTAATACCTTAATAAGGCCTATTATAGCCGACTTTTATACATTATGCAATGTTTTATTCTTAATGCAGATCCTATGTTTATGCATCACTTACAGAGGACAACAGAGACAGCAGATATTCCTTCGTATTCCTCACCGGATCCTCCAGCACCAGTTCCAGAAACTGCTGCAGCCGGGTTCCAACCTCTTTTCCGGGCTTCATCCCCGCCTTTATAAGATCATTCCCCGTAACTGCCAGCATTTTAAGGCTTATGCAGTCGCCATCCCGGCGGATCTCATCTCTGAGACAGCAAAGTGCTCTCAGGCACTCCGCCGCAGGCGGACACTCCTCAGCCAGACACAGCTTTACTCTAAGGAGATCGTCAAACAGCTCCGGCTCCATCCGGCTCATAGCCCGGCGCAGTCCGGTTTTTATCCTGTCATTATGCTTGGAAAGCTCTTTTTTTAAATAACCAGCCTGTATAGCTGCACCGTCTTTATCGGACTGTATACTGTCCTCTGTCGGCTCCCCGCACAGGGAAACTTTAATCCACTGAACCAGAGTCTTTACCCTGTAAATAGTATCATTATCCAGCTTCAGCGCCTTAAGCACCAAAACAGCCTCTTTAGGCTCGCATTTCCGCATAAAAACCGCCCAGCGCAGTGATTTTTCCGCCGGAACAGAGGACGGTATGTGAAAGCAGGAGCCGCCGGAAATCTCCGGGATCCGGTGAAAGGTCTCTGATACCCAGGGGCTGATCCCTGTCTCGTAAACCTGCCGGATGCGTCCGGGAAGGGGGCTTATAAGAAGCTTTGTAAGCTCCACCTGAACCCGCTCCCGGCTTACATGGACCAGATTGGGAGCAATTTTTTTTATGGCATTTTCCGTATGCTCCTCAATTTCAAACCCAAGCTGGGCGGAAAAACGGATGGCTCTTAAAATGCGCAGAGCGTCCTCTGTAAAGCGCTCCTCTGCCGCTCCCACACAGCGGATCACACCATCCTCCAGATCCTTCCGGCCTCCAAAGGCATCCACAAGACCGCGATCCCGGTTATAAGCCATAGCATTGATGGTAAAATCCCGGCGCTTTAAGTCCTCAATGAGATCCGGTGTAAAGGTCACGCTGTCCGGATGACGGCCATCAGTATAATCGCCGTCAATCCGGAAGGTAGTAACCTCGTAGCCTTCCTTTCCCATCATTACAGTCACCGTGCCGTGCTTGATTCCTGTATCCACGGTTCTGCGGAATACAGCCTTGACCTCCTCCGGTTTTGCACTGGTGGTAATATCCCAGTCTCCCGGCTCCCGTCCCAGAAGCATATCCCGTACGCAGCCGCCTACCAGATACGCCTCATATCCATGCTCACAAAGCTTTTCTACAATCTCCTGTGCAGCAGCGGGAATCTGTATTTTCATCAATATGCCCGTCCCCAGTAAACCATCTTTTTCGCCGGCTTGCCGCAGCATACGCAGTGGTCGGAGAGATTCTCCTGCTCAAAGGGCATACATCTGGAGGTAGCGCCTGTCTCTTCCTTAATCTTATCCTCACACTCACGGCAGCCGCACCACATAGCCTTTACAAAACCTGGCTTATTGTTAATGGTATCCACAAACTCATCCCATTCTGTAGCAGTATAGGTATGAGCCTCTCTGTGAGCTCTGGCCTTTTCCAGCATATCCTTCTGAATGGTTTCAAGCAGTTCGCCGGCCTTTGCCTCCAGCTCGTCCAGGCAAACAACTGTCTTTTCGTGGGTATCTCTGCGCACCAGAACGGCCTGATTCTGCTCCATATCCTTAGGACCGATCTCCACACGCAGAGGAATACCTCGCATCTCGCAGTCTGCAAACTTCCAGCCGGGGCTCTTGTCCGTATCATCTACCTTTACAGCATAGCCGGACTTCACCAGCCGGTCTCTCAGCTCAAACGCCTTGTCTAAAACGCCTTCCTTCTTCTGCTGGATCGGTACAACCATGATCTGCACTGGAGCAATTCTCGGAGGCAGAACCAGGCCGTTGTCATCGCCATGTACCATGATAATAGCGCCGATCATACGGGTTGTCATACCCCAGGAAGTCTGGTAAACGTGCTTTAAGGTATTGTCCTTATCTGCAAACTGGATGCCGAAGGCCTTTGCAAAACCGTCGCCAAAGTTATGGCTGGTACCGGACTGCAGTGCCTTTCCGTCATGCATCAGAGACTCGATGGTATAGGTAGCCTCTGCGCCTGCAAACTTCTCCTTGTCTGTTTTCTGTCCCTTTACAACAGGGATCGCCAGAACCTGCTCGCAGAAGTCAGCGTACACATTTAACATCTGTACGGTTCTCTCCTCTGCCTCTTCCGCTGTGGCATGAGCCGTATGGCCCTCCTGCCATAAGAACTCTCTGGAGCGCAGGAACGGACGGGTTGTCTTCTCCCAACGGACAACAGAGCACCACTGGTTGTAAACTCTCGGAAGATCTCTGTAGGAGTGAATGTCCTTTGCGTAAAAATCACAGAATAACGTCTCAGAGGTAGGTCTTACACACATACGCTCCTGAAGAGGCTCCAATCCACCGTGTGTCACCCATGCAACCTCAGGCGCAAAGCCTTCTACATGATCCTTCTCTTTCTGAAGAAGGCTTTCCGGAATAAATACAGGCATATATACGTTCTGCACGCCTGTTTCCTTAAATCTGCGGTCCAACTCCTTCTGGATATTCTCCCAGATCGCATAGCCCGCAGGCTTGATTACCATACAGCCCTTTACGCTTGCATAATCGCAGAGTTCTGCTTTCTTTACCACATCCGTATACCACTGGGCGAAATCCACGTCCATGGATGTGATGGCTTCTACCATTTTTTTGTTGTCTGCCATGATGATTCTCCTTTTCTTTTCTATATAACAAAAAAGCCATCCAATCCCATGCATCTATGCGCTCTGCAAGGGACCGAACAGCTCGGCGGTACCACCCTGATTAGTCTTTATGACTCTCTCTTTTATCCATTAACGCCGGATCTGCGCTGTATTCATCATACAGGGCTCCAGGGCCGGTTGGGTCCGGGCTTTCGTAAGGAACTTCCACCTTTTGTTCCTCTCTCTGCAACGTGCTCCGGGCTTACTATTCCCCTTCTTAGCCTTTCTCATGTATCTATGTCGCATCATGGAAAGTATGTCTTTCGTCATTGTAAATTCTACGACGGATTGTGTGGTTTGTCAACATGGATATTTTCCCGACGCTTGAAAAAATATGCCGCAGATACCAGATGAATCCGGCTCCTGCGGCATATCGCTGTTCATTTATGTTACAACACATTTCTTAAAGCAGATTATTAACGATACCATGGTACAATCTGAATACGAAGCTCAGAACCACCATCATAGTAGAAATCTCCTACTTCCTTTAACTTATAGCCTTCCGGTACATTGGTCAGCTCGCTGGAATTTACATTTCCCTTTCCGTCTACAAGACCCGCTGCCCAGATCTCTCCGTTCGCCCATACATGGTTTTCTTCCTCGCATACATACACTACATTTACCATTCCACCAAGTTTCTGCTCCGGTACAATCTGAACCCGAAGCTCAGCACCACCGTCATAGTAGAAATCTCCTACTTCCTTTAACTTATAGCCTTCCGGCACATTGGTCAGCTCGCTGGAATTTACATTTCCCTTTCCGTCTACAAGGCCCGTTGCCCAGATCTCTCCGTTCGCCCATACATGGTTCTCTTCCTCGCATACATACACTACGTTTACCATTCCGCCATACTTATGCTCTGGCACAATCTGAATACGGAGTTCTGCGCCGCCGTCGTAGTAGAAGTCTCCTACTTCCTTTAACTTATAGCCTTCCGGCACATTGGTCAGCTCGCTGGAGTTTACATTTCCCTTTCCGTCTACAAGGCCCGCTGCCCAGATAACGCCATTGGCCCAGACGGTATTATCCTCCTCACAGAAGTAAACTACATTTACTGCTCCGCCTGCTGCCGGACGGTGCTCGCTGTTATTACCACCTCCATGATTCCCATTTCCATGACCGTGTCCGCCTTCCCAACGATCGTCATCATCGTCATCGTCCCAACGGTCATCATCCCAGCGATCATCGTCGTCATCGTCATCGTCCCAGCGATCGTCATCATCATCGTCATCATCCCAACGATCTTCCCATCGGTCCTCCCAGTCCTCTCCATGGTGAGGTCTTGCCTGAGCTTCCACACTGCCGAACTGGGTTCCTGCCATCACAAATGCTGCTGCAAATAATAAACCGGTTAAATTACGTTTTCTCATATAGGAAACCTCCTCCTTTTATATGCATTGTTTATTTTATCTGTTTTTTATGAGCAGATTATAGCTATTTTTTTCGATTAAATCAATGATTTTTAAAAGAAGTAAGAAAACGTATAGGAAATGTAAACAAGACAGAAAAATGTAAGAAACCGTTATGAAACTGTTACTTTTTCTGCATATTCTTTCCCTGATGCAGTGACAGAAAACAGTTTTCTTCATGTCCCCATACAACTCCAACCGCCTGCAGATAGGCATATACAACTGTAGTTCCCACAAACTTCATTCCGCGCTTTTTAAGATCTTCTGAAATCCGGTCAGACAAAGCAGAGTTTGTCTTGCCTGTCTCGCAGATTACCTTTCCCTCTGTCCAGTGCCACAGATAACAGTCAAAGCTTCCGTACTCTGCCTGAATCTTTCTAAATATACGGGCATTGGTGACAGCGGCAATTATTTTCAGAGAATTACGCACAATTCCCGCATTTTCTTTCAGTTCCTGAAGCTTCTCCTCTCCATACCCGCAGACAGTTTCCAGCTCAAACTCATCAAATGCCTGTTTGAAGGCCTCTCTCTTATTTAAAATGCATTCCCAGGAAAGCCCTGCCTGAAAACACTCCAAAACCAGCATTTCAAACAGCTTTCTGTCATCATGAACCGGGCGTCCCCATTCCTCATCATGGTAGCGGATATACCGCTCATTCTTTGGATTGGCCCAGCAGCACCTGCATTTTCCATCCTTCCATTCCACCCTGTCTTCCTCCTGTATAACAGAAAATGCTCCCGAAAGCCCCATACAGGGATTCCAGGAGTACATTTTCCTCTCATCATTTCACCTTTATTTTCTCAGAATAGTTACAGAATCTTTTCACCACAAGCATATTTTCCGTATACCTCCCGTTCGTCGCCCAGATAGATCACTCGCTCCAGACGCTGCTTCACCGTCAGCGGTTGGGGATGGATCAGGCGGCTGTCGTCAATGATAACCGCATCAAATTCATATCCCGGCTCAAAGCTTCCTGTCTTTCCAAAGAACGCTCCGCCGCCCTTGGAAGCCATATAAAAGACCTCCTCTGCGGTAAGAGGCTTTAAGGAGTCATCCTGCAGCCTCCATCTTAATTTGGATGCCTGGATGGCCTGAGACATGGCGGTAAAGAGATTTTCTGTAGAACCTCCTGCCACGTCGCTTCCAAGACCCACATGAAGGCCCTCCTCCAGATACTGCCGCACCGGTGCGACGCCGGAAGAAAGGTTGGTATTGGATTCCGGACAATGGGCCACAAATACGCCTTTCTCCTTCATAAGGGCCATTTCCTCTTTTCCGGAATAAACGCAGTGAGCCATTACAGTGGGGCAGTCTCCTCCGAACAGTCCAAACTTATCATAAGCATCGCCATAAAATTCAGACCAGGGACAAAGCTCCTTCACCCAGGCAATTTCCCCCGGATTTTCTGATAGATGAGACTGCATCGGAAGATGGGTTTCCGTCTGAATCTCCTTTAAAAGCTCCATCAGCTCATCTGTACAGCTGGGAGTAAAACGCGGAGTCAGAATCGGTCTGGTATGCTTATACTTCCGGTCAGCTACGGCCTTCAGCCACTCCCTGGTAGCCTGAGCGGAAGCCTCAGCTGATGGCTCACATAGATAATCCGGGCTGTTGCGGTCCATATTTACCTTTCCAACCATGGTGTGAAGCCCGGCCTCCTCTAAAAGATCCATCAGAATCAGCGTGGCCTCATTGTGAATGGTCCCGAAAATGCAGGCCCGCACGGTAGCGCTCTTTTTCAACTGCTCTGCAAACATTCCATAGGCCTTTTGGGCATACTCCGCATCCTTATATTTGGACTCCTCCGGAAATGTATTTGTTTCCAGCCACTCCAACAGCTCCATGTCCATTCCAAGGCTGCGGAATGTATACTGAGGAGCATGGATATGGAGATCCGTCAGTCCGGGGATAATCAGGCGGTCCCCCATATCCTCCACGGGTATGCCCTTTAATTCCTCCGGAAGCACCGAATACACATCCCGAACCCGGCCTTCTTCACATACCAGCCAGCCCTGTTCCATCACTTCAAATCGGGTTCGCTCCTTTGTATAAATGATATTTCCCTTCAGTGCAAATGTTTTCTGTTCCATAGATTCCATCCTCCTTACAATTCCCTTTTATCCAAGGGTCATAAATGCATAGCGGAACACAAATACCACAGCGATCAGTCCTGTCAGTACTTCTACCTCCTTCGGTCTTCTTGCAAGGATCTTCAGAAGGCAGTATGTAATAAGCCCCATTGCAATCCCGTTTGCAATTGAATAGGTAAAAGGCATAAATACAACGGTACAGAAAGCCGGAAGTCCGTTTGTCATATCCGAAAAATCAACATCCTTGATATTGCTCAGCATCAGAACGCCCACAAAGATCAGAGCCGGTGCAGTTGCCGCTGCCGGCACAATGCTTACAACCGGGGCAAAAATAATGGCTCCAAGGAAAAGAGCTGCTGTTACCAGGCTGGTCATTCCAGTCCGTCCTCCTGCTGCAATGCCTGCGCTGGATTCCACTACAGTCGTTACGGTAGAAGTACCCACTAATACTCCTGCTGCTGTGGAAATCGCATCCGCCATCAGTGCTTCCTGCATATGAATCACTTCTCCGTTCTCGTCGATCAGGCCGGACTGGCGTCCTGCTCCCATAAGTGTTCCCATTGAGTCAAACATATTTACCAGTGAAAAGCTGAGTACCAGCATAATAATAGTAAAAATGGCATCTGTAACGCTCTTTCCCTCAAACAGGCCTGCCACATCCATTTTAAACAGAGAAACCTCACCAAAATCTCTGAATTTTGCAGCCAGATCCAGGTCAAAGGCAGACAGCTTTGTCACTCCCAGAGGGATTCCTACCACTGTGGCTGCTACAATTCCCCAGAGAATCGAACCCTTTACATTCTTTGTGTGAAGAACTCCTATGACAATCAGTCCGATCAAAGCCACCAGAGCGCCGCAGATCAGCTGTGTATCCACGCCATTTCTCCACTGGGCAAAATCAACCATGCTTACAAGCGTAGAGGGATTGCTTACAACCAGCCCCGCATTCTTTAATCCCACAATGGTGATAAACAGGCCGATTCCCGGCGTGATCGCCATTTTAATCGGCTCCGGTATGGCCCGGATAATCGCCTGGCGCAGTCCCACTGCCGTGATTACGATAAACAATACACCTGAAATAAATACAATTGTTAATGTCTGATGATAAGTATAGCCCATTCCCAGCACAACCGTATAGGCAAAAAATGCATTCAGCCCCATACCGGGAGCCTGAGCTAAAGGCACCTTGGCATATACCGCACACAGAATCGTACCAATAAAAGCGCCGATGCAGGTTCCAATAAATACGCCGTTGGAGATTTTAGAGGCCATATCCATGTCTCCCCCGATGACAAATGGATCAGCCAGGATCTGAGGATTCAGGATCAGGATATACGCCACCGTGATAAAGGTGGTGATCCCTGCCAAAACCTCTGTGCGCATATTAGAGCCGCTTTGTGAAATCCCAAAAAACCGTTCAAAAAAACCTTCCCTTTTTTCCAATGTTATGTCCTCTCTTTCACATTTTTCTTCATCAGCAGCCAGTCTGCGTGCGTTCTGCCTCATCCCTCCTTTCTCTACAGATAATCTCTGCTTGTGTAACCCACTGAATTTCATAGGATGCTCTTTCCTATGAACTAAAAAAGGTTCCGCCAACGCGGAACCTAAATCTGCTCATATCTGCCCCAAAGACCGCGCACAGCTGCATGGCGGCCGCCCAAAACCAGCCCCATGAAACTATGTAGTCAACTATTTACGGCAGTTGGTAGAAACTCTGGACCAATCTCCAGGATATACATAAAAAATCTGCTTTTATGAAGTTACTTTCATTATAAGCATTCCCATTTTATTTGTCTATCCTAAAAAGTATCGAAAAACCAAGCTCTTTTATAGGTACTTTATACAAAAACTTTTGTGGTACCTTTTATTTTTTGTATTTTCTAAGTGTTTATAAATACTCCCCATTGCTTCGGATTACATCCTGATACCAGTAAAAGGATTTCTTTTTCTGTCTCTTAAGACTTCCTTTTCCTTCATCATCTCTGTCTACATAAACAAACCCATATCGTTTGCTCATCTCCCCTGTAGATGCAGACACCAGGTCAATACAGCTCCAGACAATATAGCCCATAAGCTCTACTCCGTCTTCCATTGCCAGCTTCATCGCCTCAATGTGCTTTTTCAGATAGTCGATCCGGTAATCATCCTCAACCGTTCCTTCCGGTGTGAGCACATCTCTTGCGCCAAGACCATTTTCTACAATAAAAAGCGGTTTCTGATAGCGGTCATAAAGCTGATTCATTGTGATCCGAAGACCAAGAGGGTCAATGGCCCATCCCCACTGGCTTGTTTTCAGCCAGGGGTTTTTCACGGATTTCACCACATTTCCCTCATTTGACGTCTTATCCGCCATATCCGCAGCCACACAGCGGCTGGAATAATAGCTGAAGGACATAAAATCAACTGTATTTTTTAAGATATCCGAATCTTCCGGCTCCATATTCAGACAGATACCCTTTTCCCTGAAAAGCTTTTTGGCATAGCTGGGATAATGTCCGCGAACCTGCACATCAATGAAAAACAGATTTTCCTGTTCTTTTTTTACAGACTCCCATACATCCTCCGGATTACAGGAATACGGATAAAAGCTTCCTCCGGCCAGCATACAGCCCACTTTATTTTCTGGATCTGTTTCATGGGCTGCTTTTGTGACAAGAGCGCTTGCTACAAGCATATGGTGAGCCGCCTGATAAATAACCTGATTTCTGTTTTCTCCCTCTGCAAAGGCAATTCCTGCCCCTGAAAACGGACTGTGCAGCACAATATTGATTTCATTAAATGTAAGCCAGTATTTTACCAGTCCCTTTAATTCCCTGAAGCATGTTTTTGCATACCGTACAAAGCAGCCGATCACCTCTCTGCTTCTCCAGGAGCCATATTTCCGGATCAGGCCATACGGCACATCAAAATGGCACAGCGTAACCAGAGGCTCCATCCCATATCTGCGGCATTCCTTAAACAGGTCTTTATAAAAAGCGATTCCTTCCGGATTGGGGAATGCCTCATCTCCCTCAGGAAACAGTCTGGACCAGGAAATAGAGGTGCGGAATACCTTAAGTCCCAATTCCCCCATTAAGGCCAGATCCTCTTTATAATGATGATAAAAATCAATCGCCTCATGGCTGGGATAAAAGGCATCTGTCTGCAGCTCAGGATCAGAAACCTTTCCCAGCTTCACATCCATACGACTGGAACCGTGGGGGATCAGGTCGATATTGCTGATCCCACGGCCTCCTTCCCGATAAGCTCCTTCTGCCTGATTGGCAGAAATGGCTCCTCCCCATAAAAAATTCTCCGGTACTCTGAAATCACTCAATGTTATTTCTCCTCTTCTGGAATATCCTCAAAACCGATCACCAGTGTCAGCACAAAGGACAGGACAATGGATAAAATGGTGATGCCTGCAATCCACGCAATACTTCTTCCCGGATTCGCCGGATCGATAAACTGTACTCCGGTGAGAACGCTGGGCGATACCATGGAACAACTGGCAAGCCCTCCGATTCCGGCCAGACAGCCACAAACAAAGCCTGTGATCAGAGAAGCCAGAAGAGGACGCTTTAAGCGCACTGCAACGCCATAGAGAGCAGGCTCTGTAGTTCCTGCGATCAGAGCAGAAGATGCTGCCGCAAGAGCCGTCTGTCGAAGCTCACTGTTCTTTGTTTTTAATGCAACTGCAAGAGATACGCCGCCCAGTGAAAGATTTGCTCCGATCTCAGAGGGCATTACTGTACCCTCCATTCCCGTCTCGGAAATAGTCTGTAAAATAGTTGGCGTAAATACACGGTGCATACCGGTAATTACAAGGAGCGGCCAGATCGCGCCCATGATTCCTACTGCCACAAAGCCAAGCTTGTCCTGAACTGCGAAAACGAATGAGGAAATGCCTTCTCCTACATATATACCTGCCGGCCCAATGATTAAAATAGCAATGGGAGCCGCAATCAGAAGAATCAGCATGGGCTTTAAGAAGTTCTTTGTCACAGCCGGAGTGATCTTATCAACGCCCCGCTCAATATAGGACAGAATCCATGTCATACAGATTGACGGGATAACGGTATAGGTATACTTTACGGAAGCAATGGGGATTCCCATAAAATGAGCCGCTGTATCGCCTACTGTAACTGCCTCCATCATGCTTCTGAAATCCGGATGGATCAGAACTCCTGCAATGGAAATTGCCAGAAACATATCCGTCTTAAATTTCTTTGCTGCGGACGCTGCTACCAGCATCGGAAGGAAGTAGAATGCTCCGTCGCCAATGGTATTGATCAGCTTATAGGTTTCTGAATCAGCAGACAGGATACCTGCCATTCCAAGGAGCATAACCAGAAGCTTTACCATGGAGCCGCCGATGATAGCCGGAATCAGCGGGGACATGGTTCCCACAATCGCATCCAGAATGTTATTTCCCACTTTTTTCAGTGTCAGAGGTTCTTTCTTCTCACCTTTGGCAATTTCACTCTGCTCGCCAAAATTTCCCAGTTTTAAAACCTCCTGATAAGCGGTTCCTACATGGTTGCCGATGATAATCTGGTACTGTCCTCCCTGTTTTACCAGACCCATAACACCGTCAATTGCTTTTACTGCCTCATCATCTGCCAGTGTTTCATCCTTTAACACAAAGCGGAGACGGGTCATACAGTGAGTAACGTTTGCAATGTTGTCGATCCCACCAATCTGCTCTACGATTTTTCTGGAAATAACCGTATAATCTTTTGCCATTTTCTTTTCCCCCTTAAGGATTTTGATAGATACATTATACGAAGGGAATCATCTACTGTCATCGCTTTCAGGGCCTAAAAAAACAAGTGACACCTTTAATCACTTGTTTTTTATATGTAACAGGATGTTTTATCAAATAGCTCCTGGCCCTTTAGAGGTATAACGGTACAGCTTCTTGCCCAGACGTTCCACAATACTCACCGCCGGGATCTGGGTTGTAACATCATAATCACCCAGCCGCATATAGCTGACATAATATGCAATATTATGATCAGACAGCTTTGCTATGGTGCAGTTTTCCGTATTCGTGATGCTGAGGATCCGGCAGTTCTGCTCCTTAAACCGCATAACATGCCGGATGGTATCTCCGGATTCCCCCGATACAGAAAATACGATCACAAGACTGTCCTTTAAAAAACTGCTCTCTGTAGGATAGTGCGGTTCATCAATATACAGGCAGAATTTACCCATACTTGAAAAATACCGCGCTCCATATTTTGCCACGATCCCCGACATACCGCTGCCTACCAGAAAAACATGGTTTGCATGAAAAATAACCTCTGCCAGCATTTCCAGCTTATCTTCAAACTCCTGCGCTGCGGTTTTTTTAAGAAAGTCAACGACTTCTGAAATATCATCCCTTACGTTTGCCTGATCCTTCCTGGTCTGATAATCCCGAAGCTGCAGCTTAAATTCTGAATAGCCGCTGCATCCCATTTTTTTACAAAACCGCAGAATGGTAGACGTTGAAACATGTACCTCATCAGCCAGCTCCCGAATCCTCATATATTTCACCTTTTCAGGATCTTTTACAACATATTCATAGACCATTCTCTCCAGATCATTTAAGGCTTTTACCTGCTCCACATCAAACATTTTCATGTCCTCTCCCATCATTTCTAACACCAGTCTATCAGCCAAAGCTTCTGCCTGTCAAGTAAGTTTCCCTCTGTCTGCTCCTTCTTCCCATATCTCTGTCAGGTCCTCGATCAAAAGCAGTCCCAGAGGCCCTAAAATAAATCCCCAAAAACCAAATAATTCCATTCCCACATACACTGCCGCCAGTGTTTCCAGAGGAGATAAGCCAACCTCACTGCCCATATACTTCGCTTCCAGATACTGGCGCGCAAAGTAACAGGCCAGATAGAGAGCCGAAAGGATCAAAGCATCCTTCCACTGTCCTCCCAGCACGCACAAAAAAGCCCAGGGCAGAAGGACAGCCCCTGCTCCCAAAAGAGGCAGGGCGTCCAGAAGAGCTATGGCTGTGCCTGCCAAAACAGCATATGGATTTCCCATCCAGATCATGGCTCCTATACTCAAACCACAGGTTAAAAGAAGGATGATGCCCTGGCTTTTAAACCATGCCTTCCCGGTCTGTACCAGGCGGCTCCCGATAAGATTAAACTCTCTGCGAAACAAGGACTGATCCCGCCTGTGCCGAAGCTCTTCCATCTCCTGAAGACTCAAGACGGCCGCCAGAAAGGAAACCAGGCAAACGAGAGTCAGACGTATAAAAAAAGCCGCTGCAGGCAGGGAATTTGTCATAAGAAAAGGCATCAGGCTTTCTTTCGCCTTCTCCCCCAATGTGGCTGTCATTTCAGCTGCTGTTTCAAACAGACAGCCGGACTTTAAGCCTGCTGCCCGTTCCATTTTCATACAGTATTCCGCCATCCGGCTGTCAAAATCCATGATCCACAGGGGCAGACGGACTGCCAGAAGCTGCAGTTCCCGGCACAGGCGCAGGATTCCCTGCCAGACCAAAATCCCCAGACCGCCAAATATAATCCCTATTTCTGCTGCTCCGATCAATCCAGAGGGAATTTTCCATGTTTTTCCAAATGCAGAAAACTGAAAACGATACCGGATAAAACGGACCGAAGGGCGCAGGATCAAGGCCAGCGTATAGCCAATGAAAAAAGGAGCCACAAGAGGCAGCAGGTACTTTAAACCTGCATAGACCAATCCTGTGGTTCCTGTTATGATTAAAAATTTCTTCAGTTTTTTACCGGGCTTTTCCATGGACTCACCTGTTTTTTGATTTGTACTTCCTTTGTACACTCCTAGTATGAGCCTTTGGAAAAATAATATTCATAAAACATATATTTTCTTTTTTTAAGACAGATCCCGGCACAACTCTCCCAGATATGCCGTCACTGCTCTGAGACAGCCGTCCACTCCTACGAGTCCGCTGTCTACGCACAGATGATAATTCTGCGCCTTTCCCCAGGTATTTCCAGTATAATACTGATAATAATCCTTCCGCTTCCGGTCTACCTCACGGATCCGGCGCTCCATTTCCTTTTCATCCGATCCCGGCTCCAGCTCCATCATACGGCGGATCCTGTTTTTCATCTTTGCATAAACAAAAATATTGATGCTGTCCTCCAATACCATATCAGCACACCGGCCGACAATAATACAGGGGCCATGGGATGCCAGACGGCGGATCACATTCGACTGCGCCACGAAAATCTGATCCGACATGGGAACCTGGTAAATGTCAGAAAATGCATGATAAAAATTCCGATCCAGGGGATCTTCCACCACAATATGCTCGTCATACCTGCGAAATGCTTCTTCCGCAATATTGATATCGTCGGCAGCCATGGAAATCAGTTCCTTATCATAAAAAGGAATCCCCAGCGCATCTGCCAGCTTTACCCCCAGCTCGCGTCCACCGCTTCCAAATTCACGGCTTACTGTAATTACTTTATTCATAACGTCCACCGTCCCTTCTCCTTTGTCTGTGCCTGTATGGATCCATAAGAGCCATCCGGTTATGGGGCTATTATAGCATACCTTACCGTCATTCCACAAGGATGAACCGGACGTGATTTTTCCTTATCTCCCCTCTGCCACAATCCGGTCGATCATATCCACATAATCGCTGCAGTATTTTCCGTACATAGGCATAACCGCAGCCTGAAAGCGGGACTTTTCTTCTTTGGAAAGCTCTGTTATGATACAGCCTGCTTCACGGATATTCTGCTCAGACTGTGCTTCGCGCTCCTTCCACAGAGAACGCTCATACCTTGCGGATTCTTTGGCACACTGGGTAATAATGATCCTGTACTCCTCAGGCAGCTTATCCCAGGTGGACTGAGCCGCCAGCTGCAGCTCCGGCACTCGGGTATGCTCATCGATGGTGTAATACCTGGCTACCTCATAATGCCTTGTGGACTCATAAGAGGGCCAGTTATTTTCCGCTCCGTCGATTTCCCCGGTCTGAAGACCGGAATAAACTTCCCCGTAAGCCATCTGCTTCGGCACAGCTCCCAGCACGCGGATGCTGTCGCTCATAAGCTCCGACTCCTGAACACGGATGGTAAGCCCCTTCATATCCTCCAGCTTCTCTATGGGACGGACCGAATTGTAAAAATTTCTGGCTCCTGCGTCATACCAGGAAAGAGCTACCAGACTGGAGCCCTCAAAGGAACCTAAAAAGCTGTCCCCGATTTCCCCTTCCAGCACCTTCCACATATGCTCCGCACCTGTATACAGATAGGGAAGCTGAAGGACATTCAATTCCGGCACAAATTCCGATAAAGGCGACAGAGACACACGGGCAAAATCAACGCCGCCGAACTGAAGCTGCTCGATCACCGTTCTCTCATCCCCCAGAATCCCCTCGGCATTGATCAGGATTTCCACCTTTCCTCCGGTTCTCTGCTTTACCAGTTCTGCAAATCTGTAAGCTCCCTGAGTAGTAGGATAGTCCTCTGCCTGATTTTCCGCATAGGTCAGCACAAACTCTGGTACATTTTCTTCCCCGGCCCCCTTCTCTCTGCTTTGGCACCCCCATACCGAGGCGGACAACGCCAGGATCAGGCCGGCAGCCAGGATGTTTCTCTTCCCTTTCACTGCTTCCTCCTTACTTTTTTCCATGATTCATACGGGCAGTGATAAACGAATAGACCGCTTCACGGTCTCCTCCCAGCACCCGGTCCGTAAGCACATATCCATGGGTCGTATCGGAAAAGATCACCAGCATATCCGGTTTCTTTGAAATACGGCGGATCTTGTCCCATACAATATCCGTATGAGCCGTTCCCACAGTCACATGGATCCCCTTGCCGTCAATCATGATATGAGTATCCTCTTTAATCGCTGAAGCAATCTTTTTGGAACGTCTCCAGATCGCCAGGGGCTGAAGCACGGTAAACAGACTGCAGCCTAAGATCAGCATGGCCCGGTAGCCCCATCCTGCTCCTCCCCATTTTACATAGGTAAGGATAAATAAAGCCGCTGTAAATATCAGATTGCACACGCCTACCATAGATCCATACGTATAGTACATAGACAGACGCCAGTATTCTCCATTGCTGAGACGATAGGTATATTGATACATAAGCCTTCCTCCGAAGTGATTTTTAAAGCCGTCCTGATAAAGCATCAGAACGGCTTCATGATTGTTAATTATAAATGATTTCTGCTGTTATGCCAATACCTGAGGCAGCCACAGGCTGATTGCCGGTACAAATGTGATCAGAAGCAGCGTAATGATCATGCACAGGTAGAATGGAAGGGTAGCTTTTACAACCTTCTCCATTGGCAGCTTTGCAATGGCGGAACCGATGAAAAGAACGGAACCAACCGGAGGAGTCAGAAGACCGATACCGCAGTTTAATACTACCATGATACCGAACTGAATGGGATCGATACCGATAGAGGTTGCGATCGGCAGAAGGATAGGAGTTGCGATCAGGATGATCGGAGCCATATCCATGATACAGCCTAAAACCAGAAGGATCAGGTTTAACAGCAGTGCCAGTACGATTGGGTTGTTGGTAAAGTTTGTAATAGCAGTTGCTGCCAGATCCGGCACATGGAGCTGTGTCAGGCAGTAACCGAAAATACTGGAGGTTGCGATCAGGATCAGTACGATAGACAGTGTGTCGATGCAGTCGCCTAAAACTCTCCATACGCCCTTCCAGTCAAGTCCCTTGTAGATAAATACACTTACAAGAAGACTGTAGATAACAGCGATCGCTGCGGACTCAGTAGCTGTGAACACACCGCCTACTACGCCTACTACAACGATCAGAACGGCTGCCAGAGCCCAGAAGGAAACGCTGAACTGCTTTAACAGCACCTTCATGCTGAACTTGTCGCCCTTTGGATAATTGCGCTTTACAGAAATAATGTAAGAGCCGATCATCAGGGAAGCAGCTAACAGAGCGCCCGGAATATATCCTGCTAAGAACAGGCTTCCTACGGAAATACCGCCGGCTGTGGTAGCGTAGATAACCATGTTGTGGCTTGGAGGTACTAAAAGTCCCTCACAGGAAGATGTAATCGTAACTGCAGTGGAGAAATCTCCGTCATAGCCCTGGTCAACCATCATAGGGATCAGGATGGAACCTAAGGAAGCTGTATCTGCAGATGCAGAACCGGAAATACCGCCGAAGAAATAGGAAGCAACGATGTTTACCATTGCCATACCGCCGCGCATCCAGCCCACGCAGGCATTTGCCAGAGCGATCAGCTTTTCGGAAATACCGCCGGAGCCCATAAGGCATCCCATGGTGATAAAGAACGGAACAGCCATCAGGCTGAAGGAACTGATTCCCTTTACCATCTGCTGGCAGATCGTAGTCAGGTTATGTCCCTGAGCTACCAGACAGAATACGGAAGAAAGAGCAACCGCATAAGCGATGGGGAAACGCAGGAAGATCATCAGGAAAAAGCTTCCAAGTAAAACTAAAATTGCAAATGTATTCGCATCCATTATTTTGCTTCCTCCTTTACAAAGATCTTTTTCACATGATTGTAAAGAGCCTCAATCTCAAACACAACCATAGCCACTCCGGCTAAAGGAACCGGGAAGTACATCCAGAATCTGGATACCTTTGGCATACTTACATAAGTACCCTTGGAACCAATGCCGGTTGCATATTTCCAGCCCACTGTGATCATGATCACAGCCAGTACCAGTACGGCAACATCTGCAAGGATATCAAGGAAGGTTACTACCTTTTTCGGTAAGTAATTGTCAAATGCGGTCATACGGATATGAGCGCCTCTGCGGATGGCCAGCGCTGCAGAAAGCACTGCCATATAGGACATACAGGTAAGAACTACTTCTTCACTCCAGGCCGGGTCGGGAATAAAGGAAACGTAACGGCCCACAACAGACATGGATGTGATCACAATATCCGCAACCAGAAGCAGCTTGCAGATCAGCATTACAGCCTTGTATACCAGGTCGTATGCCGGTTTGATCTTGTCGATCTTGTTGAAAATCTCTGGCATTTCAGATTTTCCCCCTTTTCTTTATTGTGTATTCAGATGCCTGTTAACAACATTTTAACAGGTTCCGTGATACCAAAACAGGACACAGAAAATATCCAAAACTCTCTGTGTCCTGTCAGTTACAAATTTACTGCAAGATTACTCCATATCAAGGAGCTGCTGGTACAGTTCAGCCTGATCGGAAGTGTTGGACTCGATTACATCTTTACAAGCCTCTTTCCATGGAGCCTTATCCTCAACCTCAACAACGGTTACACCGTCAGCCTTAAGCTGTTCCAGAACCTCATTCTCTTTGTTCTCAGAATTTTTACGGTTGTTAGCAGAAGCGTACTCGCCTGCCTCCATCAGGATAGCCTGCTGATCCTCAGTCAGTCCGTTCCATGCCTCGTCTGTGATAACAACCTGAACAGCACCAAGAGTATGTCCATCCAGCATCAGGTAAGGTGCAACCTCAGGGAATGCATTGGAAGAATAGTTTGCGATCGGCTGCTCAGCAGCGTCAACAACACCTGTCTGCAGTGCAGAGTACAGCTCGTTCATGGAAACAACAGTTGCATTAGCGCCCAGTCCGGCTACCATACCTGTCATAACAGGGTCATTGGAAACACGGATCTTTAAGCCCTTTAAGTCTTCAAGTGTGTTAGCCTCTTCCTTAAAGAAGAAGTGACGGAAGCCTTCCTCACCGTAGAACAGACCTCTTACACCCAGGCCCTGCTCAACCGGCTCTGCTAAGAACTCATCAGCCAGATCGCTGGTTGCGAAGTTCCAGAAATGCTCACGGTCAGCAAATGTATAAGGAATGGAAAGAAGCAGAGACTTCTTTGCGCCGTAGCCATTTAATGCGAATGCGGAAATACGGGACATATCAATGGTACCGCCGCCGCCTAACATGGTATCCAGAACGTCATTCTCAGAACCAAGAACGCCGCTGGCCTGTACGTCGATCGTCATCTTTCCGTCGGAAAGCTCTTCAACCTTTGTCTTGAAATCGGTAGCCATCTGTCCAACGATCGTATCCAGTGGGTTAACCTCTGCGTATACTAAGGTTACCTCAGGCATATTTGCAGTGTCATACTTGCCGGAAGCTGCTGCCTCTGCCTTGGTCTCACCCTCTGCTGCTGTGGTCTCTTCAGCCTTTTCCTCTGCCTTGGTCTCTTCCTTAGCAGCCTCAGTGGCCGGAGCAGCTGTAGTAGTCTCAGGTGTCTTCAGACCGCAGCCTGCCAGAGTACCTGCTGCCATTGCTACGCAAAGTGCTGTGCTTAACCATCTTTTCTTCATGTTACACATCCTCCTCTTAATACATCATTCACGTTTTTGATATATATCTTAACGCTTTATTTATGTTGATTTCATTATATAAGGAAAAGCGCACAATGAACATGGTAAATTTTTGCGAATCGTAGTATAATTTTAACTTTCTTTATACTTTCTTTATAATTCGCTCCTCAATGCCTCTGCAAAAGCGATCAGTGTCAGAGCCTGTCCGTAAGCCATAGGACGGATACTGATATTCTTATAATGTTCCGGATTCATTCCCATTGCGGTTCCTGCAGATACTTTGAGTACAGTTCCCTCATCATCCACGCACTCACATAAGGCCCGGATCGCCCGCTGTGCACAAACCGTAAAGCTTTCATCCAGGATTCCCAGCCGTACTCCGCGGATCAGGCCTGCAGCGATTGCCGCTGTTCCTGATGCCTCTTCATAGGAGGTGGGATCATCTAAAATCGTATGGAACAGTCCGCTTTCCGACTGGCAGGCTCTAAGAGCCTCTGCATGAGCCCTGAATGTATCCAGTATAAATCTTCGGGTTCCTTCATCCAGATCATCTGCCCGCTCCAGATAAAGCGTAATTCCCAGAGTAAACCAGGAATTCCCACGGCACCAGAAAATACCGCCGAAATTGTCTCTGCGAATAAAGCTGTAGCCATGATAGAAAAATCCATTATTTTTATTGTACAGATATTTTATGTGTACCAGAACCTGATGAAGCGCCTCATTCTTCCATTCCTGATTATTGTAGCGGATTCCCATCTGCTGCAGAAAAAGAACTGCCATAAATAATGTATCCAGCCACAGCTGTCCTTCATTTAAAATCACTCCATTGCGGTCTCCGATTCCGCTGGTTACATGCTGAAATCCATTATCCCCTGTTTTTGGAAGCTCATTTATGAGCCAGTTTGCCTGTTCAACACACATTTTTTCATACATTTCTTTTTCCGGCAGACGGTCCATGATCTGAAGCAGAGTCAGATATGGCTCTGTAGTGTTAATATTTCTGGAAGGCAGGCCCTTTTTTATATTGCTCTGAAACCAATTCTCAAAGAAATCCAGATAACGGTCATCGCCCTCATGCTCCTGAAGCATATACAGACCATACAGTCCTACCCCCTGAGGCCAGTCCCATTCTTCTATTCCAAAATCCCTGGCTACATTTCCTGTTGCAATGGCTTCTTCCAGAGATATATTTTTATCCTTGTCATAGTCTGCTCCTCCTAAGTGAAGAAGCTTATCAGCTACCAGATCTGTCTTTGCTCTCAGTTTTTCCCGTGTCATACTTGTTTCCTCCTGAAATAAATTTAATATAAGCGCTGGGAGTCATCCCCACTGCTTTCCTAAACAACTGGCTGAAATACTTTGGATTATTGCCGCAGCCTACCATCTCAGCCACCGACAGGATCTTATCATTTTCTGTTCCGCCTCCTGATAAAAGCTCCTTTGCTTTCTGGATCCGCAGACGGGTCAGATAATCCGAAAATCTCTCTCCTGTCTCTTTTACAAATTTTTTGCTTACATAATCTATATTCATATACAGATAATTTTCAGCGATCCATTTCAATGATAAATTACAGTCCGACAGATTGTTTTTTACATATTCATCAATCCTTGCACTGATTCCGCCGCTTTTTGTTCCGGCTTCATGATACCTTTCAAAAATCTCATGGAGCTTTGGCACTATAACCTGAAGCATTTCCTGTGTGCCGTTCAGCGCCCGGATTTTAAGCAGCAGCTCTGTCGCATTCAGTGCGGAAAAAAACGGACATACAGACGCAGCATACATCAGCACAGACGAGGACAGCTGCCGGAAAAATACAGGGTCTGTAATCTGTGAAAAAAGCATCATCAGCTCGTCTAACGCTTTTTTTGCATCTGTAAGCTCTTCTTTATAAATAAGCTGGGTGAGATATTCTGCATTTTTTGTAATGCTTCTGTAGTTGCATATTGTGATTAAGGCTCCGTCATTATCATAATATATAATTTCATACCGCTTGACCTTCCGGATCACATCATTTAAAAGCTTCTGTAAATTATCATAGTGAAGCCTCTTATACTGACTGGAGACGGTCTGCCCTGGCACCTTCAGATGCTCCATAAAATGATCCATTCCACTGTATTCCAGCTGATAGGACATAAAGAAAAACAACAGTGTCTGACGCACATACAGGATATGAAATGACAGTCCCGGCGTATATTCCCTGCGGAAATTACGGATCAGCTCAACGATCTGTTTTAAAATGGTTTCATCTACAAAATACAAATAGCACAGTTCATAAGGTGTATTTTCAAAATCCAAAAATTTATGATATGGTGCATAAATAGAAGGAAAATTTCCTTCCTCTTCCAGAATATCCCGCGCAACCCCCTCATTGAGTATGTTTAACAGCATAGTGCTGTCCAGATGCTTTAACGGTGACGGATTATATGGAACACTGCTGATCCGCTTTCTGGCAATTTCTTCCGATACCTCTCGGACGGTCTGTATGATCATCTCCTCTTTAAAGGGCTTAAGAAGATAATGACGGACCCCAAACTGCATTGCCTCTCTGGCAAATTCAAATTCCCCATAACCGGACAGGATTATAAATTCCACTTCAGGATGCAGCCTTTTGATCCTCTGGAGAAGCTCCAAACCGGAAAGTCCCGGCATCTTAATATCCGTCATAACAATATCGGGATATTCGTCCATAATAACATCATATGCTTCAAGTCCATTCTGAGCAGTTCCTATGACACGTATGCCCAGAGCTTCCCATGGAATATGCTTTAAAAGCGTTTCTCTTATGATTTTTTCATCATCTACGATCAAAAGTTTTATCATAAATCTCCCCCACTGTCTGGAAGGCAAACCTGAACTACCGCTAAATCCTCCAGTTCCTCATTGTATACATAAAGACCATATGCTTCACCAAATTGAAGTTTAATACGTTTGTCGATATTTAACAGCCCAATTCCAAAGCCATGCGGTTCTATCTCATTTTTTTCCAATTGGTCCAGAAGATTTTCCGGAAACTGTGATCCATTGTTGCTGACCATAAGAAATACGTTTCCACTCTCCCTCTTCCCTTCGATCCGGATATGGCACACCTCTGTCATCTCTTCCAGCGCATAATTGATCGCATTCTCCACCAAGGGCTGCAGTGTCAGACGTGGGATCGAAATAAGATAGAGTTCTTCCGGAACCTCCACTTCATACTCGATCCGTTCTCCAAAACGCACCTGGATAATATCCATATAATCCTTTACAATATCCAGTTCGCTTTTTATTACCGATGATGCACTGTTACGGCTTAAAGTAATCCTCAGCAAAGATCCCAATGCCTCTACCATCTGGGAAATAGGCTCTGCATCCATTGATTTGGCGTAGCTGTTAATGGATTCCAATGTATTATAAAGAAAATGCGGATTGATCTGATTCTCAAGAAATTTAAGCCTTGCATCCTTTGCCAGAAGCTCACTCACATAGTTTTTCTGAATCAGCTCCTGAACCTGCAGTGCCATCCGATCAAATCCCTGATGGAGAGCTCCAATTTCATCGGTCCGGCCGGAGTAATCAAACCCGGCTGATGGAAGTACCGTTTCATCACTGCCAAACTGCTTCATCTTTTCGAGAAGACGATAGAAGTGGCGGCTGACTGTCTGAAACATCTTTCCGGACAAAAAAAGGCCGGCTGAAAATGTCAATGCAATCACTCCCACCGATATGAACATTGAAAGGCTGCGCGCCTGCATTACAGAACCGTTTGGACGCAGACACAGGTAATCCCACCCAAACTCCGGAATCCTTCCCCGAGAGTAGAAATAGGATGTATTTCCCTGTCTCATGGTTCCATAGTTAGAAGAAAATGACCGATACAGCAAATCTGCCGACTCTTCATTTAAAACAGGAGAACGATAAATTTCCCTTCCGTCCTGATAAATCGCGTATGACAGAGGAGCCGAATCAAGTACCTGATCGGAAGCGCTTCGGACCACCTCACTCAGATCCACATTGACAAGGATCGTCCCCAGTGTATCCAGTTCAAAATCTTTTGCACGCCGTACATCACGTACTAAAAACAGCCCATATTCGCTGCAGTAATCCGTTACCCACACCGGATATCCCGAATGCCTGTGGGCTCTTTCAAGCAGATCCTCCTCTATCTGCGCCGGAAGATCCCGGCACCGGGCTAAATTACTGTAGGTCGTGTAACTGGGATTGTATAAATTAATATAATAAATACCATTGCTGCGAAAATTCTGATAATAGTCGGGTATTGTATAAGATAATGTACGGAATGCTTCATTTTTGTCATTATCACTGGCCCCCGGATCGGATGCAGCAGACAATGTACTCTGGATAGAAGCATCTGCCAGGATCATTCCTGTCATATCCTCTATATTAGACAGGCGTTCTGCGATCACGGATGAACTATGATCCAGCGATTCCTTTGTAGCCTCATATAAAAGCTTATTTCCTGAATGATATGTAATCCACAGGCCCGCCCCTGTTCCCAATACTGTCATTGCCAGAACAAAACAGATGATACAGGTGAATTTTCTGTTTAATGTAAAGTTATCAAACGTTTCATGTGCTTTCTTTATTATTTCCATGCTTATTATTATAAAAAAAGTCGTTTCTCTTTGCAAGAGCGGCAGACCGCCAAGCCGGAAAATCGAACCATGACAACGTTTTTTTGGAAAATATCATCAATAAAAACATCGTTTTTTTAGGATTAGTATCCGCTTTTTTGAGTTTTCATTTATAGACATAATTACTATAATAAACACATAAAACAGTTCTTGGCTGTGCAATAGAACGAAAAACATGATTCAGCTGCAAAGCAGCATCAACAGGAAGGAGTTTATTATGAAAAAGAAACTGGCAGCATTATTAGGATGTACCATGATCGCAGCAGCGTTAACTGCCTGCGGGTCAGGGCAGAACAGCGAAGCAACATCAGCCGCAGATGCCACGGCTCAAAACCAGAAAACAGACGGCACATCCGATATGATCGTTTCCTGGTGGGGAAATCAGACACGAAACGAACGGACACAGCAGGTATTGGATCTTTACAGCGAACAGAGCGGGATCACTTTTGACGGTCAGTTTGCAGAGTGGGCCGACTATTGGAACAAACTGTCCACTGCCTCTGCCGGTCATACACTGCCTGATGTGGTGCAGATGGACTATGCCTATATGGATCAGTTTATTAAAAACGATCTTCTGGTAGATCTGACGCCTTATGTGGAAAATGGGACGATTGATATTTCCAATATCAATGAGAATATCTTAAATTCCGGCAAGACGGACGATGGCCTCTATGCGATTCCCATAGGAATCAATGTTCCGGCGTTAATGTACAACAAAACGCTTTTGGATGAAAATGGGATTGAAATCCATGACAACATGACAATGGACGAATTCTACTCCATCTGCAAGGAAGTATTTGAAAAAACCGGTTATAAAACAGACGTTTTCTATGGAAACGGAGCTGATTTTGCAGCCTATGTAATGCGGTCCCAGAAATCTTCTCTTTATGGCGACAAGGCTTTAGGGGCCACAGAAGAGCAGTTAAAAGCCTTCTTCGATATCTATGAAAAGGGCATCTCTGAAGGCTGGATGTGTGAACCGTCTATCTACGCAGAACGTACCATCGGAACACCTGAGCAGATGCCTCTTGTATATGGTTCCAGCCCAAGTACCAGAAGCTGGTGTGCATTCTCCTGGTCTAACTCCTTTGCTTCTTTGCAGAACGCCGCCGGAGATGAACTTGAGATCGGCATTACCACCTGGCCTGCTGATGATCCCAAGGCAGCTAATTATTTAAAGCCTGGTATGTTCTTCTCCGTTACTGTTGACGGAGCAAATCCCGATGAAGCTGCTAAATTCTTAAATTACTGGACCAACGATCTGGACGCCAACAAGATCCTTCTTGGCGAGCGCGGCATTCCTGTATCTTCTGCTGTATCTGAAGGAATCTCCGATCTGATGGATGAATCCAGCCAGCAGGTTATCGACTTTGTATACAATGTAGTAGAACCCAATTCCTCACTTATTGATCCTCCATCTCCCGAGGGCTCTGCCGAGGTTATCCAGCTGGTAAATCAGCTGGTAGAAAAAGTATGCTATCAGGAAATAACTGCCGCAGAAGCAGCTTCAGAGCTTTTTACAGCAGGAAATAAAGCACTTGCAAAGTAAACGAAAGGAGCAGCCATGAATTTAAAGTCACGCTTAAACAAAGAAAGCACGGCCGGGGTGATCTTCACCCTGCCGTTTATCCTGGGCTTCCTGCTGTTTATGGTAGTTCCCATGGCAATTTCTCTGTACTATTCCTTCTGTGATTACAATATTCTGTCCCCGCCCCAGTTTACAGGACTGAAAAACTATATAGAGGTCTTAAAGGACGAAACCTTTTTTAAAGCGATCGGAGTTACCTTTTACTATGCTCTGGTTTCTGTTCCTCTCCGTCTGATCTTTGCTCTTTTAGTGGCCATGATCCTGCTTAAAAGCACAAAGGCAACCGGATTTTATCGGGCCGCTTACTATCTTCCATCCATTATAGGAGGTTCTGTTGCCGTATCAATCCTGTGGAAGAGAATGTTTGCCATTGACGGAGTTGTAAACAGCCTTCTTTCTCTTTTTGGCATCCACTCGGAAATTTCCTGGCTGGGAAATACAAAAACGGCTATCTGGGTACTGATCGTGCTGGCAGTCTGGCAATTTGGCTCATCCATGCTGATCTTCCTATCATCCTTAAAGCAGATCCCGACTACACTCTATGAGGCAGCCAGAGTAGACGGTGCAGGAAAACTGACACAGTTTAAAGATATCACCCTGCCGTTACTTACTCCCACGATCTTTTTTAACCTTGTAATGCAGATGATCAACGGCTTTCTCGCCTTCACGCAATCCTACATTATCACACAGGGAAAACCCATGAACTCTACCCTGTTTTACACTGTCTATATGTACCAGCAGTCCTTTGAATTTTACAACACAGGATATGGCGCTATGCTGGCCTGGATCATGCTCATTATCGTGGGACTGATCACACTCATCCTGTTTGCCACAAAGAAGTTCTGGGTCTATGAAGGAGGCTTCTGATGAAAACACAACGCAAGATCAATACCGTAATCTACCATATTTTTGTATGTGGTTTCGGGCTTTTGATGATCTATCCTCTGATCTGGATGGTTATGAGTTCCTTCAAAGAAACCAATACGATCTTTACCACAGCAGGGTCACTGATTCCTGAAACATTTACTCTGGAAAATTACAGAAACGGCTGGAAGGGCTTTGCCAAGATCGGCTTCGGCACTTTCTTTAAAAATTCCCTGTTTATTTCTATTATCGCTACCATAGGGACAGTTATCTCTTCTGCTCTTGTAGCCTATGGTTTTGCCCGCTGCAAGTTCAGAGGAAAAAAACTGCTCTTTGGAGCCATGCTGGTTTCCATGATGCTCCCGGCTCAGGTACTTATGATCCCCCAATATCTCTGGTATCAGAAGCTGGGATGGGTAGGAAGCTACCTTCCGCTGATCGTACCGTATTTTTTTGCAATACAGGGCTTCTTTGTATATCTGATGATCAACTTCATTGACGGTATTCCAAGAGAACTGGATGAGGCAGCCAAAATTGACGGATGTTCCTACTATTCTATTTTCTCAAGAATTATACTTCCGTTAATATCTCCGGCTCTTATTACTGCAGGTATTTTCTCCTTTATGTGGAGATGGGACGATTTTCTGTCCGCCCTGCTCTATATAAATGAGTCTGCCAAATATCCTGTTTCTCTTGCGCTTAAGCTCTTCTGCGATCCGGGTTCTTCTTCTGACTACGGAGCCATGTTTGCCATGGCATCCCTGTCTGTTCTGCCGGCCGTCATTATGTTTATTTTCTTCCAGAAGTATCTGGTAGAAGGAATTGCTACTTCCGGATTAAAGGGCTAAACGGCGTATAACATTATATTTGAAGAAAGGTTAGGAAAATCATATGGAAAAAATGAAAAAAATGTCTGCTGTAGTCACCTATGCTCCTGGTGACAACCGTTACGAGGAGTATCCTGTTCCGGTTTTATCGGAAGGTGAAATTCTCTTAAAGGTAAAGGGCTGCGGCATCTGTGCCGGCGACCTTAAGGCTTACCATGGCGGAATCCGCGTATGGGGAACATCTGAAGAGGATCGCTATATTGAGACTCCCTGTATACCAGGACATGAGTTTTATGGAGAAGTAGTTGAAATCTGCGGGGATGCAGGCGATATACAGCTTGGTGATCTGATCTGTGCCGAGCAGGTTGTTCCCTGCGGCGAATGCCATTTCTGCAAAAACGGAAAATACTGGATGTGTACCCGGTCTGCAGTCTTTGGATTTAAGACCTATGCAAACGGAGGTTTTGCCGAATATGTAAAACTCCCAAAAACCTGTTTAAAACACAAACTCCCAAAAAACTTTACCAAAGAACAATCTGTTCTGGTGGAACCCATCGCCTGCGGAATGCACGCTCTGGAACAGGCCAATATCGGTCATGATGATATTGTGGTCATTTCCGGACTTGGCGCTATCGGTATGTCCATGTGCAACATTGCAAATCTGAAGCTGCCCAAACTGGTCATCGGGCTGGAGCTTCGGGATGAGCGTGCCCAGATGGCAAAGGAATATGGAGCGGATATTGTTCTCAATCCCGCTTCCTGCAATGTCTCTGAAGAGATCATGAAACTTACAAACGGACTGGGATGCAGCGTTTATGTAGAGGCCTCCGGAAGTCCCAGGAGCGCTGTACAGGGTCTGAATGTATTATGCAATCATGGCCGTTATGTCCAGATGGGCGTACTCTCCGATCTGGTCAGCGCTGACTGGAACACCATTGGAGATGGAAAAGAATTAACTATCATAGGTTCTCATCTCTCTGCAAAGGTATACCCTGCCGTGATCCGCGGAATCGAAAAGGGACTTATAAAAACAGACGGCCTTATTTCTCATTGCTATAAACTGGCCGACTGGAAAAAAGCCTACGAAACGGCAGAACGTGATCCTGACGCAGTAAAGGTTATGCTTGAACCATAATAAAAGAATTTTTGAAGGGCAGCTTCTGCATCTGTTCAGAAGACTGCCCTTTTTTTACCCATTCCGATACTCCGTAGGACTCTGCCCTGTGATCCTCTTAAATACCTTTGTAAAGTAATTGGAATCACTGTAGCCTACCGCTTTTCCCACATCCTTTATATTAAAAGTGGGCTGCTCCAAAAGCTTTTTTGCCTCAGCAATGCGGTATTCGGTGAGATAGGCAGTAAAATTCTGGTTAAAGTACTGTTTAAAAAGCTTGCAGAAATAGGGCTCTGAGTAGTTCATCCTCAGGGCCAGCTCCTGCATGGAAATGTCATACATATAATTTTCTTCAATGAACGAGCGGATCATGGCCCCTACCCGGCTCATGTGATCATTATCATCCTCCGGCTGAACCGGATCTTCTTCAAAATCAGCCTCCTCCGATTCATTTTGAAAGAACCGATCCATTTCTTTCCTCTGATCCTGCTCCTCTACCATGCGCATGGCCTCCTCGATCACAAGCATAAGCTCATTTTCATCATATGGCTTAAGCACATAATCAATGGCCCTTACAGAAATAGCTTTCTTTGCATAGGAAAATTCATCAAAGGCTGTGAGGAAAATGATCACACAGTCCCTATCTTTTTCCCGGATCTTCTCTGCTGCCTGGATCCCGTTGATCCCCGGCATCTCTATATCTAAAACAGCAATCTGGATCTTCTCCTTTTCATACAGCTCCAATGCCTGTCTGCCGTTTTCCGCCTGATAGATCTCACACTGGCCTTCCAGATTTTTACTGAGCATCTTATACAAAACAGCCCGTTCAATCATTTCATCATCCGCTATCAGCAATCGATACATAATTTTTCTCCCTGTTATCGTCCTTCTGGGGAATGAGCATCTGAACCACCGTGCCCCGTCCTTCCCTGCTGTAGATACAAAATTCTCCCTTTTTGTACATCATGTGAATACGTTTGTAAATATTCCCCAATCCAATTCCTATCTTAGAGGTGCGGCGTTCCTTCATAGCCCCGGTAACCTCTTTAAGACGTTCCTCCGACATTCCAAGTCCTGTATCCGCTACAGAAATAACCAGATCCTGTTCCTTTTTCCAGATTCTTATGTGAACCCTTCCACCCTGTTCCTTCTTTGCCAAACCGTGAACCATGGCATTTTCCACCACAGGCTGCAGCGTAAAGGCCGGGATCATGGCCTGTTCTGCATCAACCTCAAGATCACAGCTGTAAAGAATCCGGTTTCCAAAACGCATCTGCTGAATATACATGTAATCCTGCACTACCTTCAGTTCCCTGGAAAGAGCTACGATCTGCTCCGAGGTTTTTAAATTATACCGAAACAGACTGCTCATGCTGGTGATCATCCGCTCTGTAACAGCCGCCTCCTCCAGCTTTGCCATACAGGCGATCATATTCAGGGTATTAAACAGAAAATGGGGATTGATCTGACTTTTCAGCAGTTCCAGTCTGGCTCCGCTAAGCTGCTTTTCCATCTCTACCCTTTCGATCTCTTCCTTGTGGAGGAGCTCGGAAATGCGGTGATTTTCCTTTAATGTGTTAATATACCCTTCCGTGGACCGCTTCATTTTATTAAATGCCCGCACCAGTTCTCCCATTTCATCTCTGTTTTCCACGGTAAGGTCTTCTCCGGTAAAATCATTTCTGGCAATCTTTCTGGCACACTGGGCCAGACGGATCGCAGGAGATACCAGGGCGTTTGAAAGGATTTTTGTTAAGAACATCACAAATCCCATAAGAACAGCGGAAATTGTCAAAATCAGATACGGCAGGTTATAAAATACAGGCACCCGTTCCTGATAGCTGTCATTTCCCTCTTTTAAAGTAACCTGTACCAGACGCCGGGCATAGGTCTGAAGATATCCCTGCATTTTATACACGCGGTAGAGGCGCTCCACAAAATCGCTTTCCCTCACCTGTGTTTCAGCAAGTTCATCCCGATAGGCCTGATAGGTTTCATAACCATTTAAAATGCTCCAGGTGCGGGCGTAGCGCTCTGTGCCGATCCGCACATAGTCAAAGGGAAGGGAGCGCAGACAGCGCTCTGTGCGGACGCAGGACAGGACATACTGATCTCTCGTATCTGGCGTGGCATCACGGATATAGTCTGCAAAGGACTCGATTTCAAGATCCAGCGCCTCCTGAAAATCATGGCAGCGGGAATTGTCATTTAAAATGGTATTGAAGCCTTCCAGCGAGAAATTCATAATACAGATACTGAACGCGGCAGAAAGAGCCATGATCAAAATGACCATGGCTGCAAAGATACCGATCTTCTTTTTAATGGAAATGGTTAACCATATATTACGAAGCATAAATATGTATTAAAATCTGCGGTTCCTTTCTGTCTGTATCTTCAGCCCCGCCTGTGTTTTATGACTCAGTGCGTTTGAGGGATTGAGCCGTCTTTGGGGTTATTCCCCACCCTTTGTTGCCGCTATCTTTTTAGGTTCCTCTTTTGTGGTGGAAAGCTTTTTAGGTTCTTCCCTGGCTGTAGACAGCTTCTTCGGCTCCTCTTTCGCCGTCGTTATCTTTTGGGCTTCCTCTTTCGATGTAGACAGCTTTTTAGGTTCTTCCTTTGATGTAGCTATCTTCTTTGGTTCTTCTTTCGCTGTGGCTATTTTCTTAGTCTCTTCCTTGACTGTGGACAGCTTTTTGGGTTCTTTCTTCGCCGTAGCTATCTTCTTCGGCTCTTCTTTCGCTGTAGAAAGCTTCTTCGGCTCTTCCTTTGCTGTGGCTGTCTTCTTAACCTCTTCCTTCACCACGGCTGTCTTTCTTACGCCGGTCTTTGGCTCCTTCTTTGCGGCAGCCTCCTTAACAGAGCTTTTTGCAGCCCTCCCGGCCTTCTTTTTGCCAGCTTCCGGCGTACAGGAAAATACCAGAAAGCTCATTGGCGGGATATTGCATTCGATGGAGTTCTCTCTGTCATCCCATGGAATCTTCTTCGAGCTCTTTGCACGGGCGTTGATCCTGCCCTGACCGCCGAATTCCCTGGCGTCACTGTTGAAGATTTCCTTATATTTGCCTGCAAACGGTACTCCCAGACGGAATTTCTCATGCTCCACATTATCAAAGTTGCAGATAAAGAGCAGCGTTTCCTTTCCGTCTTTGCTTCTGCGTACATATAAAACCATGCTTTCTTCATGATAGCTGCAGTTGATCCACTCAAATCCACTGGGGTCAAAGTCCTCCTCGTAAAGAGCCGGATGCTCCAGAACCATGTGGTTTAATGCCCTTACATAGCTCTGCATATTTTTGTGAAGAGGATACTGCAAAAGTTCCCATTCCAGAGAAGCATTTTCATTCCACTCGTCAATCTGGCCAAAGTCCTGTCCCATAAAGAGCAGCTTCTTGCCCGGATGGGACATCATAAAGCCGTACGCAGCGCGCAGATTTTCTGCTTTCTTTTCCAGAGTTTCTCCTGGCATTTTCCCCATCATGGAGCCTTTTCCGTGAACCACCTCGTCATGAGAAAATACCAGGACAAAGTTTTCACTGTAGGCATAGAGCATGGAAAAGGTAAGCCCGCCGTAATTATTTTTCCGGAAATAGGGATCGCAGCGCATATAGTTGGTGAAGTCATTCATCCAGCCCATATTCCACTTGTAGTCAAAGCCAAGACCGCCGTCCTTTGGATTGCCGGTGATCATGGGCCATGCTGTGGACTCCTCTGCGATCAGCACAGCGCCGTCTTTGCGTCCCTTAAATACGCTGTTTAAATGCTTTAAGAATTCTACGGCTTCCAGATTTTCATTTCCGCCGTACATATTGGCTACCCACTCGCCGTCATTTTTGCCGTAGTCCAGATACAGCATGGAAGCAACTGCATCCATTCGGATACCGTCTGCGTGATATTTTTCAGCCCAGAATAAGGCGTTTGCGATCAGGAAATTGGATACGCCGGGACGGCCGTAATTGTAAATCAGAGTTCCCCAGTGGGGGTGAGAACCCTGTCTGGGATCTGCGTGTTCATATACACAGGTACCGTCAAAGCAGGCCATGCCATAGGCATCTCTGGGGAAATGAGCCGGTACCCAGTCAAGGATCACCCCGATGCCGTTTTCATGCATATAATCCATAAAATACATGAAATCATCCGGGGTTCCGTATCGGCTGGTGGGCGCATAATACCCTGTCACCTGATATCCCCAGGAAGCGTCTAAGGGATGCTCCATCACCGGCATCAGTTCCACATGGGTATATCCCATATTCTTTACATAATCAGCCAGCTTTACAGCCAATTCCCGGTAATTATAGAACTCAGACCCGGCAATCACATTTCCATTTTCATCCTCTGCAAACGCCTTGCGGATCCAGGATCCCAGATGAACTTCGTAGATATTAAACGGCTTGTCCTTTGTATCAGATGCGGCCCTCTTTTTCATCCACTCCTGATCCTTCCACTGATAGTTTCCAATATCCCACACAATGGAGGCATTATTGGGGCGCAGCTCTGCATAGTTGGCATAGGGATCACATTTTAACATGGGTTCCCCGGCCCGCGTTTTCACCTCATACTTATAAAGGCAGCCTGGTTTTAAGCCGGGAATGAACAGCTCAAATACACTTGCATCTCCCTCCCCCAGCTTCCTCATCTGATGGCGTCTGCCGTCCCAGAGGTTAAAATCTCCTACCACGCTGACTCTCATGGCACAAGGGGCCCATACGGAAAAATATACACCCTCCACACCGTCTATTGTCATGGGATGAGCACCCATTTTCTCATAGATGTTATAGAAAATTCCCGCTTCAAACTTCTTGAGCTCCCGCTCCGTATACTGAGGGCCAAAGGCGTAAGGATCTGTAACTTCTTCCTCCGCCCCATTATCATAGGTCACTAAAAGCGTATAGGCTGTTTTCGTCTTTCTGGGAATGAGGACTGCAAAAAAGCCTGCTTCATCTGCCAGCTCCATATCATATGTCTTTCCCGTATTGGAAAGTTTTACCTTTACAGCCGAAGCCGTAGGAAACAGAGCCTGGATCAAAAGCCCCTTTTCTGTTATGTGAGATCCCAGAAGTCTGTGAGGATCTGCAGACTCCGAATAAGTCAGCTCCTCAATTCCCGCCCAATCCATCAAATCGTATAATACCTGTTCCATAAATACAGCTTCCCCCTTCTGCCGGCTACAATGTCTGAGCCCGTTCTGAAATACTTTGCCTGAAATTGATCACATCATGCTCATACTCCTCTTCCATCAGAGGAGAAGCAATCATAAAATCCGCGCTTGCTTTATTGTTTGCAATGGGAATGTCATAAACCTGTGCGATCCGAAGAAGCGCCTTCACATCCGGATCGTGAGGCTGGGCCGTGAGAGGATCGGAAAAGAAAATCACAAAATCAATCTTTCCTTCCACAATCTTGGCTCCGATCTGCTGGTCGCCGCCTAAGGGCCCGCTGTTGTATCCCTTTACCGAAAGGCCCGTATACTCTGTAATCATCCTGGCTGTGGTGCCTGTCCCGCACAGAAAATGCTTTGACAGTGCTTCCTTATGCTCCAGACACCAGTCCATCAGTTCATGCTTTTTCTGGTCGTGTGCAATCAACGCAATGTTTTTCTGTTTTCCAATGGTCATTGATAAGTAATCCATTTTCCCGGCCTCCTTTTATGCTGTGCCTGTTTCTTTTCTACTCTGAAACCCGGTTTACCAGGGTTCCTATTCCCTCAATGGAGCACTCCACCACATCCCCGGGCTTTAAAAAACGGGGCGGATCAAAGCCCATTCCCACACCGGCCGGCGTTCCTGTAGCGATAATGGTGCCTGCCTTCAGGGTCATTCCGGCAGAAAGCTCGCTTACCACATGGTCAATGCCAAATATCATAAGCTCTGTACTGCTGTCCTGGCGAAGCTCTCCGTTTACCCTGGACTGAATGGAAAGCCTGGGCGGATAGGGAAATTCCTCCGCGGTAACAATACAAGGCCCCATGGGAAGAAATCCATCCAGGCTTTTGCCGAAATACCACTGCTTATGACGGGTCTGAAGGGTTCTGGCGCTCACATCATTGATCACCGTATAACCGAAAATATAATTTTTCACCTCGGAGACAGGCACATTTTTTGCGTCCTTTCCAATAATAACCGCCAGTTCAGCTTCGTAATCCAAATCCTGCACTAACTCCTTATGACTGGGAATTTCAGCGCCTGTACCCGTAGCTTCGCTGACCCGTTTTGAGAAATATACGGCAAAGGGGCGCTCTCCGCCAAAGGCCTCCTTCTTATAGCGGGCCGATTCCTCTGCATGGGCCATATAATTGATGCCCAGGCAGATCACATCCTGCACAGGATGAGGAATAGGCGCAAGAAGGATAGCCTCCTCTGCGGGAACTGCCCCTTTGATTTTATAAGGATCCTGTCCTGACACATACTCCAGAAGCTGCTTTTCAGACTCACTGATGCCCTCGATCAGCTCCTGCATGGTTTTATAATCCATATCCAGAGAGCGCAACGGATAGATCCATGTTCCATCCCTGTTTATAACGCCCAGTCTTCTCTTATGTTCAATCTCATATGTAACAAATTTCATTGACGGCCTCCTGTATTCTGCACTCACTTATTGTCTACTGTACCACATTTTTCCGATTTTTTCTACTTTTCGGCTCTGATTTCTATTTTTTCAGTCTCTTACTGCTGCGCATCCCTGAAAATCCTTCCCAGCTGTATCACCACTGTAGGAAGAAATGCAGCCATTCCTACAGCCGCCGCCTGAACCGGCATGAGATCGGATGCAGCAAAAAACATCTGCAGCCCCGGCACAAAAAGAACCGCTGCCAAAAGAATGCTCCCAAGCATAAATGCCGCCAGACTGCCCGGATTGCTGAGAAGGCCAAGCTGTATGATCGAATAGCTGCTGCGGCAGTTAAAGCCGTGAAACAGACGCGCCAGTGTAAGCGCAGAAAATGCCATGGTACAGGCCAGAGCTTCTCCCCCCTGTCTCATTCCCAGGCTCCAGGCCCACATGGTTGCTCCCGCCATCAGGCCGCCCTGAAAAAAGATCTGTCCGACAAAGCCGGGAGTCAAAATCCCTTCCTTCGGGTCTCTGGGCGGTTTCTTAAGCAGTCCATCCTCTGCCAGCTCCATCCCAATGGCGATTGCCGGGAGAGAATCGGTGATCAGGTTGATAAACAGCAGATGAACCGGAGCAAAGGGAAGGGGAAGCCCCAAAAGCGAAGTGTAAAGGACGCACAGAATCCCTGCCATATTTCCGGACAAAAGAAACTGGATGGCATTTTTAATATTGCGGTATACGTTTCTTCCATTGGCAGCAGCCTTGATAATCGTAGCAAAATTGTCATCCGCCAGAATCATGGAGGCGGCATCCTTTGACACCTCTGTTCCTCCCATACCCATAGCAATGCCGATATCTGCTTTTTTCAGGGCGGGAGCATCATTTACCCCGTCGCCCGTCATGGCTACGATATGCCCCCGGTTCTGCCATGCTTTTACAATGCGTATTTTATGCTCCGGAGATACGCGGGCATAAACAGAAATCTGCGGCAGCTTTTTTTCCAGTTCTTCTTCTGTCATCTGATCCAGCCGGGCTCCTGTAAGCGCCAGATCTCCGGGCAAAAAAATGCCGATCCGGCCTGCTACAGCCATTGCCGTTGTCCGGTGATCTCCTGTGATCATCACCGTGCGTATTCCGGCCTGACGGGCCGCAGCCACTGCCGGGCGTGACTCCGGCCGGGGCGGATCCATCATTGCCGCAAGCCCCAGAAACACAAGGTCTGTTTCCGGATCCTCCTGCCATTTGGCTCCGGACCGGCAAGCAAATGCCAAAATTCTGAGCCCCCGTAAGGACCATTCCTGATTCTGATTTAAAATCGCCGCCCGGTCGGAAGCAGAAAGCTGTCGTGACGGAACAAGATCTGCTCCGGCAGGATTTATGATCCGTGTGCAACGCTCCAGCAGCACATCCGGAGCACCCTTAACAAACATGATTTCTTCCCCCTGCACCTCATGGATGGTCGTCATTCTCTTTCTTGCAGAATCAAAGGGAATCTCCCCTTTTCTTGGACAGCACAGGCGCAGCTGTTCCGGGACTGCTCCGGCAGCCTGAACCATATGAAACAGGGCCAGCTCCACCGGATCCCCCTCCTTATCCCCGGCAGATGGAGATGTATTATTATTTAAAGCGGCTGCCATTAAAAAGAGCTTCGCATCCTTTTTTCCTGATCCCGCATACTCTTTCAGCTGATCCGTCTCCATTTCTCTTCCATTGATGTAGACCGCCTCTGTTTCCATACGGTTCTGAGTCAGCGTTCCCGTCTTATCAGAGCAGATCACAGATACGCAGCCAAGGCTTTCCACTGCCTTTAAATCCTTGATGATCGCGTGCTCCCTTGCCATTTTCTGGGTTCCCATGGCCTGGACAATGGTAACAATGGAGCTTAATGCTTCCGGGATTGCCGCCACAGCCAGAGCCACAGCAAACATCAACGCGTCCAGTACAGGTTCCTTCCGGTAAACACTGAGTCCAAAAACCAAAACACAGATTCCCATAATGCCAAGCGCCAGATGACCGGAAAAATGGTCCAGGCTGATCTGCAGGGGTGTTTTCTGTACCTCTGCCCGGTTCATCAAAGAAGCGATCGAACCGATCTCCGTATTCATTCCTGTGGCTGTAACTACTGCGGCAGCCCGCCCGGAGGTAACCAGAGAACCGGAAAATACCATATTGACCTGATCTCCGGGAGACAGCCGCTCTCCTTCCGTTCTCAGACACCCGGTATGTTTTTCTGCGCTGAGCGATTCTCCGGTAAGAGAGCTTTCATTCACCGTAAGTCCATAAACTTCCAGCAGCCGGCCATCTGCCGGTACCAGGCTTCCGGCCTCTAAAATCATCAGGTCTCCAGGCACTACGTTCGAGGAAGGAATGGTAACCGACTGTCCCTCTCTCACTACCCTGGCCTCAGGAGAGGACAGCTTTTGAAGGCTTTCCAGGGATTTTTCCGCCTTCCTGTGCTGGATCGTTCCCAACAGGGCATTTAAAAACAAAACCGTAAAAATAACCAAAGCGCTCTCCGGATCTCCTGTAGCCATGGATATCCCGGCAGCGATCATTAAGATCACTACCAGAAGATCCTTAAACTGACTTAGAAAAATCTGCCACCAGGGTACAGCCTCCCGCTCATATAGAACATTTTTCCCATATTTTTCCAGCCTGGAATGGGCCTCTGCATCGGTCAGCCCCCGGCGGCAGGAGGAAAGCTCCCTTAAAACCTCTTCCTCTGATCTGCTGTACCATTCTGTCATTCCGGCTCCCCCTTTTATACTCTGGATCTGTAAAAACCGCAACGAAAAATGCTCCCGGGACCATCCTTGAGCGGCCCCGGAAGCATCCGGTCTGTACACTCTGTTTAATTTATGAAAAAGGGAGGTCTGTTATGACATCAGCCAAATATCATGCCAAATACGACCTTCATCCCCTCGGATATGGAGGATTTTTCAATGTATTCCTCTCTGGTATGAGCGCCTTTGCCCCGGTAGCAGCCCGCGCAGACGCTGGGGATTCCCAACGACATGGGGATATTGCAGTCTGTGGAACCGGAGCCTGTCTGGGGGCGCTGCCCTGTAACCTGCGCTGCAGCCATGCAGGCCCGCTCTAAAAGAGTCCTCTGGCGCTCCGGGTCAATGCTGCCGGAGCAGGGACGAATCCCTAAAACCTCCGTTTCGATCTCCATCCCCTGCGCTCTGGCCTGTTCGATCACTTTATCAAACTGATCCTGCATATAGTCCAGATGTTCCCTCCGGTCTGAACGGAACTCATAAAGCATATGAGCCTCCTGAGCAATGGTATTAACCGATGTTCCGCCCTGGATCTGGCCTACATTAAAAGTCGTTTTTCCCTGCTTAGGAATCTGGATCCGGTACAGCGCTCCAATGATGCCTGCCAGCCTTTCAATGGCATTTTCCCGGCCGAAATCATTAAAGGAGTGTCCTCCTTTCGTGCGCACTGTGACCTTAAATCGCTTAGATCCCACAGCCTGGTCTACGATCTTATCCAGCTGGCTGTCAAAGGTACAAAAAGCTGTGATCCGACCGGCATAATCCTCGCATATGTTCCGGACGCCCTTTAGATTTCCCAGCCCTTCTTCCCCGGAATTGCATACAAACAAAAGCCCCGGGCGGTCAGAGGGATACACCTCCTCAAGGCGCCCTTCCCGGATGGCCTCTGCCAGATACTTTGCCCCAAGGAGCAGGCAGACAAGACAGGCTGTATCATCCCCAATGCCCGGACAGAAGATACGGTCTCCTTCCTCTTTTAAAGGCAGCTCCTCCTCATCAGGAAATACCACATCCGTATGGGCCATATAGACCTCCAGGCCATTTTTTTCACGGATCACGGCCGGCCAGACAACATTTAATGCCTCATCTATATATACCCCTTCTGCCCCCTGCTCTTTTAACCACCGGGAACAGAATTCCGCCCGTTTTTCCTCATGGTTTGAGGGCGCAGGAATCCTGGCAATAGTTCTTAAAAGTTCCAGGGCCTCCTCCTCATGTTCTCTGATAAACACTTCCATTGACTCACTGAGCATCTTTTTTTCCTTCTTTCTCCCGGACCGTTTTTTCAGGCAGAACCTCCGGGTTCTCCATAAATACACAGACTGCCCGCGCTCCGATCATAACCTTTTTCTGATCCTTTAATACAGGGCCTTTTCCCTCCGGCCAGAAACCGTTTACACTGTCCTCGGCTGTATTGAAAACCATCTGCCATGCCCTTCCTTTGGGGAGATTCGGCAGCGCAAATTCATGTGGCTCCCAGTGCATATTATAGGCTGTATAAAAGCTGGTTTTTTCTGTATCCTCTGAATAATCTCCGCAGTAAAATGCGCCGAACTGACGGCTGCACCGGTCAAATTCCAGCTGCCATGCCTTCTCTCCGTGATAGGACAGATCCGGCAGTCCCAGCCCCCGGTAATCCATCAGTCTGGGTTCTTTCGCCATATGGAACAAATCATGGGACTTTCTGAATGAGATCACCTGTTTTACAAAGGCAAATAGATCCTTATTACGCCGTATAAGCCCCCAGTTCAGCCAGGAAATTTCATTGTCCTGACAGTAGGAATTGTTATTTCCCTGTTTGGTCTGCCCAAACTCATCACCAGATAGAAGAAGGGGCGTTCCCTGGCTTAAAAACAGAAGAAGCAGGGCATTCTTTAACTGACGAAGCCGCAGACTGAGAACTTTTTTCTTTCTCACCGGCCCCTCTGCCCCGCAGTTCCAGGACTGATTCTGGTCTGAGCCGTCCTGATTATCTTCCCCATTGTCCTCATTATGCTTTTCGTTATAGGAAACCATGTCCATCATGGTAAAGCCGTTTACATTTGCCATGTAATTGATGACTCCCATATGATCCGGATTGTGGCGGATATGGTAGGACAGCGCACTTAACATCCCCTCATCGCCCTTTAAAAAGCGTCTCATATCCATCATAAAGCCGGAATTATACTCACAGATGCGGCGGGAATCCCCCTCCTTCCAGCCTTCTCCCCACAGCTTTAAATCCTTTAAATAAGGGTCTTCCGCCAGCAGGGAAAGAGGTGCAAAACCTACCAGATGAACGCCGTCTACATGGTATTCCATCGCCCAGAAGCGCACCACATCCAGCACATATCCCGGCGCTTCACTTCCGTCAAAATACAGTTCGATCACCAGTTCAATCCCTGCATGGTGAAGAGCCTTTACCATCCGTTTAAACTCTGCCGACGGATCCACGGATGAACAATAGGAGGCCTTGGGAGCAAAATAAAAGCCGCTGCAGTAGCCCCAGTAATTAAGCTTTACAGGCTCTGTATGAGAATGCCTTTCTTCCTGATCTTCTCTCCGCATCCCCTGGGGAAGACCGAAAATTTCGGATTTTTCCGGAAAGATAATTTCATTAAATTCCACCGGAGGCATCATTTCCAACGTGGTAATCCCCAGCTCTTTAAGATAGGAAATCTTTTCAATTACTCCTTCAAAGGTTCCCCTCTTTTCCGGACTCAGACCAGAAGAAGCATGCTTTGTAAAACCTCTGGGATGGATCTTGTAAATGATGCAGTCCTGAGCAGGAACAGCCGGAAGACGGTCATCTTCCCAGTCAAAATCCGCACCTTTTTTCGGAAATACTGTATGGATCCCGCCTGTTCCCCGTTCTTTATGGCCCCAGCGTCCGCAGCCTGCAAACTGCCGTCCAAACGGATCTGCTGCCTCCTTTCCATCCTCCTCAAAGGCGTATTCCAGACCCTCAAACTCTCCCTTTACGGTCATAAAGTGTACATTTCCCATCCGTCCCTCATGGGGGAAGGGGATTCTGGCGACAGGCTGCCTGCTCCCTTTTTTGAAGAGAAGCAGCCCGCAGCTTTCTGCCTCCGAAATAAAACACACATCAAAGCCATCCCCATTCGCCGCCACACCAGGCGGATAGATCCGGCTTTTGTCTGCCACCGCAATATAATCCTGTTTCATCTATATACCGCCTTTCACTGAATTCATACTCTACTGCTCTGCAATCTTTGCAGCCAGCTCTTCCAGATACATCCACCGCTCCATCTTCTCCTCTAAAGCGGCTTCCGCCTCCTCCTTCTCTGCCATGAGCTGGTTCAATTTTACAAAATCATGGGCTGAAGCCTGGATTTCCTGTTCCAGAGAGGAAATCCTCTCCTCCAGGTCTGCCATCTCACCTTCGATGGTTTCATAGTCCCTCTGCTCCTTATAGCTGAATTTCAGCTTCTGGGGTCCGCGGGTGCGCTGGGTTTTTCCGTTTGTACGGACTTCGGTTTTCCCTTCCTGTCCGCCTCCCGGCTGTCCTCCTTCTGCTTCTGCCCTTTTTAGGCAGGCATTCTGATAATCCGTATACCCGCCTTCATACTGCTGTACCCTTCCATCGCCCTCAAAGGCAAATATCCTGTTTACAACGCGGTCCAGGAAATACCGGTCATGGGATACGGTAATCACAATCCCCGGGAAGGTGTCCAGATAATCCTCCAGGATCACCAGCGTCTGAATGTCCAGGTCATTGGTAGGCTCGTCCAGAAGGATCACATTGGGCGCTTCCATCAGGATACGGAGCAGGTACAGCCTGCGCTTCTCTCCTCCGGAAAGCTTCCCGATCACCGTATACTGAACACTGGACGGAAATAAAAACCGCTCCAGCATCTGGCTGGCGCTGATGCTTCCATCTTTTGTTTTCACATATTCTGCAGCGTTTTTAATATAATCAATGACGCGCAGGCTCTCGTCCATGGCTTCATTTTCCTGGGAAAAATAACCCAGCTTTACCGTCTGTCCGATTTCTGTTGTACCGGAATCCGGCTGTACCCAGCCTGCAATGATCTTCATCAGAGTAGACTTTCCGCTTCCGTTGGGGCCGATAATACCCACACGGTCATTTTTCAGGAAAATATAGGTGAAATCCTTTAAGAGCACCTTATCTCCGTAGGACTTGGAAATATCCTTCAGCTCTACCGTAGTCCGTCCCAGACGGCTGGCAATGGACTCTAACTGTACATTTCTGTCATACTGGGGCCCCTCCTGGTCACGCAATGCCTCATAGCGCTGGATATGGGCCTTCTGCTTGGTTGAACGGGCTCTGGCACCTCTCTGCATCCAGGCGATCTCTGTCCTTAAAATGGACTGGCGCTTGCGCTCTGTGGCCTCTGCCATCTCTATCCGCTCTGCTTTAAGTTCCAGGTATTTTTCGTATCCTCCCTGATAGCTGTAGAGCTTTCCCTTGTCCAGCTCCACGATCCGGCTGGTTACACTGTCCAGAAAATACCGGTCATGGGTGATCATCAAAAGAGCGCCCTTAAAGGCCTTTAAATATGCCTCCAGCCACTCTGCCATGCCGCTGTCCAGATGGTTGGTCGGCTCGTCCAGAATCAGCAGATCTGCCGTACTTAAAAGAACACTGGCTAAAGCTACCCTCTTTCTCTGTCCGCCGGAAAGAGTATCTATCTTTGCCTCGCAGTCCGGCACCTCCAGACGGTTTAACATAGAGCGGGCCGCTGCCTTTAACTCCTCCTTTGAGGAAAAATGAGGCTCATTTTCATTTTCACGCACAATGGCCTCCAGCACGGTTTCTCCATCCTGAAATTCCGGGATCTGGGGCAGATACCGGATATACAGGCTGCGTCCCTTTACCACCGAACCCTCATCCGGCTCCTCCAAGCCTGCCGCGATCCGAAGGAGCGTGGACTTTCCGGTTCCGTTGATTCCGATCAGGCCGACCTTTTCCCCCTCATTGATGGAAAATGCCGTATCGTCAAACAGCAGACGTTCGGTATATGATTTCGTTAAATGCTCAATGGTAAGAAGATTCATGGATCCGTTTCCTTTCCCTCATTTGCTATTCAATCACCAGTTCTACCGGACAATGGTCCGAGCCAAATACCTCTGTATGGATTCCTGCGCTTACCAGACGGTCCTTTAAGGCCTCGCTGGTACAGAAATAGTCGATGCGCCACCCGGCATTCTTCTCTCTGGCCTTAAAACGGTAGGACCACCAGGAATACACGCCCTCTGTATCCGGATTAAAATAACGCCAGGTATCAATAAAGCCGGCATCCAGAAGCTCTGTAAATTTTCCCCGCTCCTCATCGGTAAAACCGGCATTTTTCCGGTTGGTTTTGGGATTTTTCAGGTCAATCTCTTTGTGTGCCACATTCAGATCCCCGCAGAAAATCACCGGCTTTTTCTCCTCCAGCTGCTTCAGATAGGCTAAAAATGCTGCTTCCCATTCCATGCGGTAATCCAGCCTTGCAAGGCCGTCCTGAGAATTGGGAGTATAGCAGGTGACAACGTAATAATCGCCAAATTCAGCCGTGATCACACGGCCCTCATGGTCATGCTCCTCAATCCCCAGTCCGTATGATACAGAAACCGGCTCCTCCTTACAGAATAAAGCCGTTCCGGAATACCCCTTCTTCTCTGCATAATTCCAATACTGAAAATACCCCGGAAGCTCAAGGTCAATCTGTCCCTCCTGAAGCTTGCTCTCCTGAATACAGAATACATCTGCATCCGCCTCCTTAAAAAAGTCCAGGAACCCTTTTCCCACACAGGCCCGCAGGCCGTTTACATTCCATGAAATCAGTTTTTTCATACAGAACTCCTTTCCTGATCCAAAAAGCCCTACTGCGGATACTCCAGTCTGGATTCCGGATAGCTGTCAATCTGTTCCAGCACCTTTAAGTATCTTGCAGCCAGATACTTTGCCATCCCCAGATTCATATCCAGATAATTGCCGCAGTCCCTTGCAGAAGCCCCAGGCACCTCACCCTCAAAATCCCGGATAAAGGCAAATAGCTCCACCATCAGAGGCAGAATCTCCCTTGAAGCCAGATTGCCTGCCAGAAGCAGATAAAAACCGGTACGGCAGCCCATAGGACCAAAGTAAATGGTACGGCTTCCATACTCCTTATGGTTTCTTAAAAAGGTAGCTGCCAGATGCTCAATGGTATGCATCTCCGCCGTATTCATCACCGGTTCCTCATTGGGAGAGGTCATACGCAGGTCAAAGGTCGTAATCACCTGATCCCCTACCTGATCCTTTCTTGAAACATATACCCCCGGCTGAAGCCGGATATGGTCGATGGTAAAACTTGCAATTTTTTCCATTTTGAATCTTCTCCTTTTCTCCATTATCTCGCTGCCTGCGGTGTGCACTGCACACCACAAACCGCCTCTTCTTCCATCCGAAAAGGCAGGACCCTTTGTCCAGATCCTGCCTCCATCTTGTGCCAAAACGCACCTTATAATCAATCATCCTGCTCGTCGCTTTCAGCAACGGTAAATGTAAATCTCTTTCTAGCCATCTCATCGCTTTCCAGATACTCATCATATGTGGTGATCTTGTCAATGAGCTTTCCATTGATGATTTCCATGATGCGGTTGGCTGTTGTCTGTACGATCTGATGGTCACGGGAGGAGAAGATCATCACACCCGGGAACTTGATCATACCACGGTTTAACGCATCAATAGACTCCATATCCAGGTGGTCTGTAGGCTCGTCAAGCATCAGTACATTTGCACCGGAAATCATCAGCTTGGACAGCATACAGCGAACCTTCTCGCCTCCAGAAAGAACCTTTACCTTCTTTACACCATCCTCGCCCGCAAAAAGCATACGGCCCAGGAAACCACGCACATATGTTACATCCTTTTCAGGAGAATACTGGGTCAGCCACTCTACGATAGTATCGTCATTTGCAAACTCAGCGGAGTTGTCCTTGGGAAAATAAGACTGGGTAGTTGTCAGACCCCACTTATAGCTTCCCTCGTCGGGTTCCATCTCACCTGCAAGAATCTTAAAGAGAACGGTCTTTGCACGCTCGTTTGGCCCTACCAGAGCAACCTTGTCCTCTCTTCCCAGAATAAAGGAAATGTCGTCAAGAATCTTCTCGCCGTCAATGGTCTTGCTTAAATGCTCTACGGTCAGAACCTCATTTCCGATCTCACGGGAGGGACGGAAGTCAATGTAAGGATACTTTCTGCTGGATGGCTTAATATCGTCCAGCTCGATCTTTTCCAGGGCGCGCTTACGGGAGGTTGCCTGCTTGGACTTGGAAGCATTTGCAGAGAAACGCTGGATGAACTCCTGCAGCTCCTTAATTTTCTCTTCCTTCTTCCGGTTGGCTTCCTTCATCTGCTTGATGATCAGCTGGCTGGACTCTACCCAGAAATCGTAGTTTCCGGCATACAGCTGAATCTTGCCATAGTCGATATCTGCAATCTGTGTGCAGACCTTATTTAAGAAATAACGGTCATGGGATACCACGATAACGGTATTTTCAAAGTTAATCAGAAACTCTTCCAGCCATGCAATGGCGTCCAGATCCAGGTGGTTGGTAGGCTCGTCCAGAAGCAGGATGTCAGGATTTCCGAATAATGCCTGTGCAAGAAGCACCTTTACCTTCTGTGCGCCCAGAAGATTTCCCATCTGGGAATAGTGGAACTCAGGGCCGATGCCAAGGCCGTTTAACAGGCTCTCTGCATCAGACTCTGCTTCCCAGCCGTTCATGGTGGCAAACTCGCCTTCCAGCTCTGCCGCCTTGATGCCGTCCTCGTCTGTGAAGTCCTCCTTCATGTAGATGGCTTCTTTTTCCTTCATAATCTGGTACAGTCTGGCATTTCCCATGATAACCGTATCAAGCACTGTATACTCGTCATATTTGAAATGATCCTGCTGTAAGAAGGAAAGTCTCTGTCCCGGTGTAATGGCAATCTCACCGCTGGTCGGCTCTAACTGGCCGGACAGAATCTTTAAAAATGTAGACTTTCCCGCACCGTTTGCACCGATCAGTCCATAGCAGTTACCCTCGGTGAATTTGATATTCACTTCCTCAAACAATGCCTTCTTGCCTACGCGAAGGGAGATATTATTTGCACTAATCATGTCTCTTACCTTTCTTTGGAATCTTATTTTTATCGTTCCTCGTCAAAAGAGGGGTCAGAATCTGGCCCCTCTTTTTATGTTTCTCTCAATATCAGATTGTACAGGGAAAATAGGGTTTTTGCAAGGGGATTTTCGGAAAAAATAGGACATTTTGCATCTCCCTACTGTCCCTTCACAATCTCCACTGGAAAATTCATCCCCTCAGAGGTCACATACGTCACCCAGATCGAATCTCCGCTGTCCTCTGACAGCGCACCGTCCTCTATGGGGCAGTTATCCTTTAAAAAGCTCAGTTCTCTTCCGTCCGCTGTTTTCATCGCAAAGGAACTCATGGCATTAGCCGTGGTGGTTCCTTCCTCTGTGGAAATCGTCCACTCTTCCTGCTCCGGCAGGGCCACTACCAGATCCACATCCTCCAGTTTTCCAAGCGGCTCGCCAATATAGGCAATGGCAATCTGGATATCCTCTGCAATCTCCGTCTCTACATCCCGGATATCGCTTAGGGAAATCTCATACTCTTTCCCATCATCTGCCAGAAGCGTAAAGGCAGAACCATCTTCTTTTTCCTCAATCACTGTTCCCTGAAGCATATGATAGCGCCCGGCTTCTGCTGGTTCCTCTGTCTGTGCCGGGGTTGTCTCTGTCTCAGAGGATGCCTCCGATTCTGTGGCTGTCTCTGTCTGCGGAACCGATGAAGACGGCATCTCATCCTGATTTTTGCTGCATCCCGAAGCAAGAAGAACTCCTGCCATCACTGCCACAGCTGTCATATATACCTGTTTTCTCATATTTTTACCTCCGATCTTCCGTCAAAAAACAAAATTTCCATACTTTTACCCAGATGTTACCATCCCTGTCTGAAAAATACAAGAAGTTTTCCCTTACAGTTTCTTAATATTATGCACGGAACGCGCCTATTCCTCAACAAAAACAGACAGCGCCGGAGGATGCTTTTCTCCTCAGGCACTGCCTGCCATTTATTTTCTCTATCAAATCGTTCCATATCTCCCCAGAAAGCTCTGCGTCCGCTCATTATCTGAGGAAAATACCTCCTCTGGTGTTCCCTCTTCCACGATCACCCCTCCGGCCATAAAGACGACCCTGTGGGAAATATCTCTGGCAAAGGCCATCTCATGTGTTACGATCACCATGGCAATATGGAGATCTGCCAGGGAGCGGATCACCTTCAACACCTCTCCCGTAAGCTCCGGATCGAGAGCTGAGGTAGGCTCATCAAAAAACAGGATCCTGGGCTTTAAGGCCAGGGCTCTTGCGATAGCAACCCTCTGGCACTGACCGCCGGAAAGCTGGTATGGATAGGCGTCTTCTTTATCTTCAAGTCCCATCTTTTTTAACAGCTCTCTGGCTTCTGAATAGACCTCCTCCTTATTGCGCTTCTGTACATGGATCGGCGCATCTGTGATATTTTTCATCACCGAAAAATGAGGAAACAGATTAAAATTCTGAAATACCAGACCATACTGGCTGCGGATTTCCTTTAATTCTGCAGGAGATGCATACTGAATGGAACCGGAATCATTTCCCCATACCGCCTTTTTTCCCAGATAAACTACCTCGCCCCGATCCATGGTTTCCAGCATGGTGGCACAGCGCAGGAGGGTTGATTTGCCGGAGCCTGAAGGGCCGATGATGGAAACGATCTCCCCGTCCTCCACGCTCATTGATATATCCTTTAATACCTTCAGATCGCCGAAGGACTTTTCCACATGATTTAATTCCAAAAGCTTCATTTTCCACATCCTCCTGTTTCTAACGGTAATACTCCAGCTTTTTTTCCATCCATTCCATGGTGCAGGCCACAATCAGATTGAAGATGTAATAGAAAAGGCCGGCTGCCACAAAGGGAATCATACTGGTCTGAGAGGATGCCAGCGCCTTTGCAACTGAAAACATCTCCACTACGCTTAGGGTAAACGCCAGCGACGTGTCTTTTACCAGGGTAATCACCTCATTGGTAATCGAGGGGAGGATCCGCTTGATCACCTGAGGCAGAATGATCTTAAAAAAGGTCTGGAACCGGCTGTAGCCCAGGATATAGGCCGCCTCATACTGTCCCTGAGGCATAGACTGAATGCCGCTGCGGTAAATTTCCGCAAAATAGGCGGCATAGTTAATCACAAACCCGATAAAGGTAGCCCAGAGACGGTAGCCGCTTCCTACACGGATGCCGAAAAGATAGTAAGGGCCAAAATAAACCACCATGAGCTGCAGCATCAGGGGCGTTCCCCTCATAATAGAAATGTAAACCTTAACCAGATTTCTGAGGAAACCGTTTTTCGTCATACGGCCAAAAGCCACTATGAGACCCAAAGGCAGAGAAAATACAAGCGTAACCACAAATATCTGTATGCTGGTTCCCATGCCTCCTGCTAACTGTGCAACCATCTGGGAAAGTGTCATTTTACCCATTTTAAACTACCTGCTTTCATTTTCCAATTGTCGTAATATCCTTGCCAAACCATTTTTCAGAGATGGTCTTTAAGGTGCCGTCTGCAGCCATCTCCTCCAATGCGCCCTGGACTTTATCCTTTAACTCTGTGTTTCCCTTCTTAAAACCGATCGCATACTCCTCTGCTGCCAGCGAATCCTCCAGTATAACAAAATCTGCGTTTCTCTGGCTGATCTGATATCCGGCCACAACTACATCCATGGCAATGGCGTCTACTGCGCCCTGCTCCAGATCCATAAAGGCTGTGTTGTAATCTGCGGTAGTAAGAAGCTGTGCAAAGGTGGCTGTCAGATCAGGAACCTCCTTTAAGGCTGCTTCCGCGGAGGAATCCACCTGACACTCCACTACCTTTCCTGCAAGGTCTGCCTGGCTTTTAATTCCGGAATCCCCTGCCACTACAAACACCTGAGAATTTTCCATGTAGGGCTCGCTCCATGTATATCCGTCCTCCCGGCCGGTCATGGTAAAGCCATTCCAGATACAGTCAATATTTCCCGACTCCAGTTCCATATCCTTTGCATCCCATGCGATAGGCTGGGGCTTATACTCCAGACCCAGGCGCTTTGCAGCCTCCTGTGCCAGCTCCAGGTCAAAGCCTGTATACTCGCCATCATCTCCCATAAATCCCATCGGCGGGAAATCCTGATCAAATCCCACGATCAGGGTACCGCCTTCTGCCTTTGTTTCTCCTTCTGCTTCAGCGGCTTTTTCTGTGGTCTCTGCTGCCTCTGTTTTTGCTTCTGTGGATTCAGCCTTTGTCTCAGCCGGTGCAGATGCGGCTCCACCGGAGCAGGCTGCCAGTGACATGGTCATTATAGATACAAGTGTGGCACATACAACTCTTTTTTTCATAATCGTTTCCTCCTCGATGGCGAGCCTTTGGCTTCCTGCTTTGAATCTCCATAAATCGTGTCGGCTCTTATTTGCTAATGTGTTATCATATTAGCATACTAAAGTATTTTTGTAAAGGGGAAAATAAAAATTATTTCCTCTTCCGTACTTCCGAAGTTATTTTCCCGCAGCCTTTCCATGGTGGTGGAAGTGTGGTATCATGGTTTTTAGAAGAATGGAGTGAACGTAATGAAAATAGTAAGTCCTAAAACATTTATCGTTTCATTATTGCTTGGAATACTTGTTCTCTATAAAGTGTTGTCCATTGATGGATTTACCGACATACTGTGGATTAGTCTGATGGGATATTGGACCATAAGGGGAATGGAGGTTGCATTTTCACAGGAGTCGGCTGTTTTAATCTTTGCAGCGGGCTATGCCGTGTGGATTGCTCTGTATATTTCAAAGCATAAGAAAAAAGCGGTTGAAACCGGAAGTTGGGAAACTGGAAAATTAAATGCCGATAATGAACGGGCATGGAAGCTCTCAGATCTTTGTCATAATGTTATATATTTTATTGCCGCTGTGTTTCTGATCTTTTATTTTATTTTCGGGGATCCGATGATTTATATAAATAATTACAGGCTGAGGACAGCAATGACAAAGATACAGAATGACCGGGTTACACTGGAAGAAACCATACCATTTCAATGGACCAGAGTATACTCCTTTGGACCCTATTTCCCTTTAAAGGATATCGAACGAATTACCAGATCAAAAAGCCCTGCGCTTGATGACAGCATTAGTGAAGGAATGGTAAGCCTGATATTTATGAATCACAGCAGAGTCGTTTCCAGTGTATGCAGATATCCTTCGTCTACAGGGTATTCATTAAATCTTGCTGTTAATGCTGCTTCTGATTTTGATCAATATGATAACTATTCAAGGATAGATTATGGAGATTTAATCGAGTTTGAAGTAACCCTGGAAGATGGAATTGTTAATCTGACAGCTGCTAAACCGGATATTTAGAGGGGATCCGCTGCGTATGAACCGTGGTAAAAATTTAAGGATGAGGGAATGAAATGAACGAATGGAATAAAGCTCAGGCAGGCTATTTATATGACGCCAACTATGACAGGGAAGTTGTGGAAAACAGAACGAAATGCGCTGATCTGTGCTATGAATTTAATCAGTGCAAACCATCGGATACAAAAAAACAGGCGGAAATTATAAAGAAAATAATTGGATGTATTAAAGGAGACTTTGTAATTACAGCGCCCTTTTACTGCGACTATGGGAGCAATATAACGATTGGGAATAATTTCTACACAAATCACAACTGCACAATATTGGATGGGGCTAAGGTTACCTTTGGCGATAACGTATTTATTGCTCCTAATGTTGTTTTTTCAACAGCTGGTCATGCCATAGATGCAGGGCAAAGAGCAAAGGGACTGGAAATCGCACTTCCAATTACTGTCGGTGACAATGTATGGATTGGTGCAAATGTATCTGTGCTGCCGGGAGTTTCGATCGGAAGCAATACAATAATAGGTGCTGGAAGCGTTGTTAATAAAGATATACCTGATGGAGTAATTGCCGCAGGCGTTCCCTGCAGGGTAATTCGCAGAATAACGGAGAAAGACAAGCAAAAATATCCAGAGTATATAGAAATATAGCGAATTTTCTGGTTTACGGAATTGGGAATTGACTGGGCTGAAAGCTAAAATAGAAACAGGAAAGTCGAAAGTTGTAAGGTGACAGTGAAAATGAAATGTACAGTATTTTATGAGAGTTGGCAGCTGGAATGCTGTGGTAAAGCTTTTTCTATAGGTGATATAGTGAAGTGGTTCGTTTATAAAATAGAACGTGAACAGATACTTGCCCCTGTAGACCTCGGAACGATTGACTATTGTTATGAAGCTCATGATGAAAATTGGGAAAAATTATTTGTTCGAAAGGCTTTGAAAAGAAAATCGAAGATATGAGAGCAACAGGGTATATTGTTGAGTTAAATGAATGTTCAATCAGACATTCCAAACAGGAAGAAGTTACATTCAAATAGCTTCCGTTTTTGAAGCTGCCTTTTGGGTGCAGTATAGTCTGTAATATCTTAGCGTTTCTTGATGTTATTATGTGGTATGATTTATAAGTAAAAAACAACAAATTGGAATTTTCACATATAAAATAGGAGTGGACAAAATGAGAATAAGTGGCATAAAGTTTAGAGAGACTTTATTAAGTCAAATGAAGGACTATCTGGATGGAAGAATCACGAAAGAAGAATATTACAATCAAGCAGAACCCTTTTATACTGAATACGCAAATACTTATGAAAATCCACTGTTTCACAAGTGCTTTATGGATAAAGTTCCAGACGCTTGTTTGCTTTATATTGATGAGCCTGGGCTTACTCCAGAAATAAAAGAATCGAGATTCCATGAAGCATTGCAGGAAGCGTATGTGACCTTGGAGAAACTGTGATGTGGCGTAGAGATTTTAATATAGTTGATTAAAATAATAAGGGACAGATGATACAAGAGGACATCATATTCCAGCTTATCAAATAATCAATCAAAGGAGAAAACCGTATGCCCAAACACATTTTAGTAATCTCTACAAGCCCAAGAAAAGGCGGCAACTCAGAGACTCTTGCAAATGAATTTATCCGAGGAGCAGAGGAGTCAGGAAATCATGTAGAAAAGATATGTTTATACGATAAAACCATCAGCTTCTGCAAAGGCTGTCTGACCTGCCTGAAAACCAGAACATGTATTATCCATGATGATGCAGAAATCATTGCACAGAAAATGAAAACAGCAGATGTGCTGGTATTTGCCACTCCGGTTTACTATTATGAAATGAGCGGACAGATGAAGACCATGCTGGACCGCGCAAATCCGCTGTATGATTCTGATTATCAGTTCCGGGATGTTTATCTTTTGGCAGCGGCCGCGGAGGATGAGGATACCGCAGTTGAGGGAGCCGTACACGGACTTTCCGGTTGGATTGCCTGCTTCCCCAAATCCCGTCTGGCAGGAGTCGTATTCGGCGGCGGCGTTGGTGCAGTTGGTGAAATTGCAGGAAATCCAGCTCTTGAAAAGGCCTATGAAATGGGAAAAGCAGTCTGCTAAAATCTATGGAATATACATAGAAAAATGGATGCCGCAAAGTCCGGGCGGCATCCTCTTTTTCTTATATAGCGGTATTTATGCTAATCCTGATATACTACCTTTCCCTCACAGATGGTATACTTCACCTTTCCTGTCATAGTCCGGCCCAAAAATGGGGTGTTGGATGCCTTTGATGCAAACTGATCTGCCGTCCATGTTTCATTTTCATCAAAAATAACAAGATCCGCAGGTGCGCCCTCGCAGATCCGTCCACAGTCCAGCTTGTATAATCTGGCCGGGTTTAAGCTCATCTTTTCCATCAGCTCCAGCAGGCTCAAATGGCCAGGCTTCACCAGTTGTTCAATTCCCAGAGAAAGGGCTGTTTCCAGTCCGATAATGCCGCTGGGAGCTTCTGTAAGGGGCTTATCCTTCTCCTCCTTACTGTGAGGCGCATGGTCTGTAGCGATCAGGTCAATGGTTCCGTCCTTTAAGCCGGCAATCAGCATCTGGCGATCCAATTCCGTACGCAGAGGAGGATTCATCTTCGCAAGAGTTCCGTGTTCCAGCACTACTTCCTCGGTAAGCGTAAAGTGATGAGGCGTTACCTCAGCCCACACATCTGCCCCCAGCTTCTTTGCCAGACGCACCAGCTCTACGGAATAGCCAGAGCTGATATGCTGAACATCGATCCTGGCTCCTGTTTCCAGAGCGATCATACAGTCTCTTGCTACCAGGGAATCCTCTGCCAGAGAAGGGGAACCATAAATCCCAAGCTGATCGGATACAGCGCCATGGTTGATGCCGTTTTCACGGATAAATGATTTATCTTCCTCATGGAAGCTGATCACTGTATCCAGTCTGGCGGCCTCCTCCATAGCCTTAAGCACAAAGGGGCCGTCCATTAAGGGGATTCCGTCATCTGTAAAGCCGGCGGCTCCTGCAGCCAGCAGGCCCTCCATATCGGTCAGTTCTTCGCCCTTAAATCCCTTTGACACAGCGGCACAGCTGAGTACATGGATTCCTGTCTTTTTCCCCTCTTCAAGAACATAGCGCAGCGTTTCCTCATTATCAACTAACGGCTTTGTATTTGCCATACATACTACAGTAGTAAAGCCTCCTTTGGCAGCTGCAGCCGCTCCTGTATGAATATCCTCTTTATAGGTCAGGCCCGGATCTCTGAAATGGACATGAACATCCACCAGACCCGGAGCCGTCACCAGACCCATTCCATCGATTATCTGTTCATATTCCGCTTCTGTTCTTCCTCCCAGCGTATCCGGAGGGCAGATTTCTCTGATGATTCCATCCTCAATCACAAGATCTGCTCTGCTGTCTGTCTTTCCCGCCGGATCCAGTACCCGGCTTCCCTTGATAAGTATCATATAACTGTTTCTTCCTTTCTTTTCCGCAATTTATACTATAACTGAAAGCTTTCCCCCTGACAACGAATTTCCATAATCTTTTCTGCATAGTCAGCTGCACAGGGCAGAGTCTTAAAACGCTCTGTCACGCCAAAATCTCCCCAGAAATGCATGGGAAACACAATATCAGCTCCCACCATATGCATAAAATCATCCATTCCCAGATAAAAGTCCTTTCCCTGCCGGGGATCCAGCAGCATAAAAGCCACATCAATATGATTTCCAGCTATTTTCAGAAGTTCACTGTGAAATGCTTCGCTCATTCGGAAGTTATATTCCTCCGGTTCACCCTCCCAGACCCAGTTATTCAGATCTCCTGCATGATAAAGAACCTTTCCCTCTGCTTCAATCAGAAAGGCTACTCCCTCATCTGTAGATTTAAATGCTTTGACCGTTACAGGCACCTTTTCTCCTGTCTCCTTCTGAAAAGAAAATTCCTCTCCCGGCCCCAAAAAACTGGTCCGACACAAAAATTCCTCCGGAACTCTTTTTCTCCAGATATCGTCCGAAAGGACAAACCAGATTTTGGGATGATTCTCTGCCAGATCAAAAATTCCAGGCGAGAAATGATCTCCATGACGATGGCTGGCAAACACAATCAGCAGCTGATCTTGTCGGATTTCAGGGATCTCTCCCTCAAAATAATCAAAGAGCAACGCAATCTGCTCCATTTCCACCAGAAAACTGCTGTGGTGGATATAGGTAATCTTCATATTCTGCCTTCTCCTTTCGGATTATTTCACATAAAAACGCGGAATGTGTCTCATTACAAGCCTACCGCAACACACATTCCGCGTCAATACTTTATTACAGTTCCTTTCCGCACTCCGTACACATGCCGGCTACTGCCGCCATAGCTGCCTCATCCTTCTTTACCATTTCATAAAGCCGGTAACCGCCGCTTAAATTCCAGGTCTTAAACCCAGCCTGATCCAGAATTCTCTGGGCCAGATAACCTCTTAAGCCGATCTGGCAGGTGATATATATATCCTTTTCCCGATCAAGCTCACCCATGCGTTCTCTTAAGGAATCCAGAGGAATATTGATAAACCCTGGTATCATACCTCTCTGGCACTCTTCCGGGGTACGCACATCCAGGCGCACTGCATCTTCCGGGATCTGATCCAGATCTTCCACATAGAACGGTTTCATAAGGCTCTCTATTATGTTTCCAATTACATATCCAGCCATATTTACCGGATCCTTTGCTGATGAGAATGGCGGAGCATACGCTAACTCCATCTCCTGCAGATCAAAGCCTGTAAGGCCAAAGCGAACTGCATTTGCCATATCATCAATACGTTTGTCTACACCCTTTCCGCCTACAATCTGTGCACCCAGAATACGGCCTGTATCCGGTTCAAACAAGGTCTTTACTGTCATCATCTCACCGCCGGGATAATATCCAGCCTGAGAAGCAGAGGTGGTGATTACCTTACAGAAAGCACGTCCCTGAGCCTGCAGGTTTTCTTCCTTTTCACCTGTCACAGCCACCGTAAGACCGAAAAATTTCATGATGGAGGTACCCTGACTGCCCCTATAAGCCGTTTTTCTTCCACAGAGATTATCTCCAACAATACGCCCCTGCTTATTGGCCGGGGAAGCCAGAGGAATCAGGACCTGTTTTCCGCTTACGATATGACGTACACTGGCTGCATCACCCAGAGCATAGACATCAGGCGCACTGGTTTCCATGTAGGAATTTACCAGGATTTCCCCTCTGGCTCCCAATTCAATTCCGCTGTCCTTTAAAAATCCGGTATCAGGACGTACTCCTATACTTAAGATAACCATATCAGCCGGGATTTTCCTTCCGTCCTTTAAGATTACTCCATCCTTGTCCATAGCAGTACAGGTCTGGCCCAGATAGAGGTCAATTCCCTGCGCGCGGATATAATTATGCACCTGATGAGCCATATCCATATCAATGGGGGGCATCACATGAGAAGCACCCTCTACAACTGTTACATGCACACCTCGTTCTGCAAGATTTTCTGCCATTTCCAGACCGATAAAGCCTGCTCCGATCACCGCACAGCTTCTGGGCGCAGTTTCCTTTATGTGGTCGTAGATACGATAGGTATCGGGAATATTTCTCAGGGTAAATACCTTATTTTCCTCGATTCCGGGAATTGCAGGACGGATGGGAGCTGCACCGGGAGACAGCACCAGACGGTCATAGCTTTCCTTATAGGTTTCCTCCCCATGACGTACTGTTACCGTCTTACCTACTGTATCTACCGCTGTAACCTCACTCTCTGTCCTCACGTCCACATTAAATCTCTGATGAAAACGCTCCGGTGTCTGCAGCTGCAAAGCCCCCTTATCTGTGATCACTCCTCCCACATAGTAAGGAAGGCCACAGTTTGCATAGGAAATATACTGCCCCCGTTCAAACATGATAATCTGTGCGTTTTCATCATTTCTGCGAAGTCTGGCTGCTGTGCCTGCTCCTCCTGCCACGCCTCCTACGATCAATACCTTCATATAGAATACCTCCTTTTTTATTTTTTCTCCAAAAGCCGTCTCACGTCTGCCTCCTGTTCATCAAACAACAGTTCTTTATTATAATGGTAATACCGCTCGCACTCATATTCCTTTAAAAACTCTATGCTGCAAGAACCTGTATTTAATGAGGTAATAAAAATAACCATCTCCTGACCATTTCCAAAGGCCGTTTCCATAAAGTCAAATGCGTGTTCCAATGCTTTCGCGCAGGCCTCCTTCTGATTCTCATAGCTGTCGCTGCGCTCCATAAACTGCTCTCTGGTCCACTGCCAGGCCGCTTCTGCCTCATTTAAAGAAGCTCCCTTCATCTCCTGAACCCAGCTTTCTAACCGGGCAGCCACTCTGCGGTACCGCCTATCCTCTCTCCGGTCTGACAGCCCGCTGTCCTTTCTGTGGATTCTGGTAAGCTCTGTCTCTTCCGCCACACTGGCCAGACGCACAGCCGGGACTACATCCTGAGAACAATCCAACTCCCGTTTAAATTCCTTTAAACGGGCCATCAAAAGTTCCATTTCCGCCTTATTTTCATAAAGCTCCCGGAAACCGTCCGTCAGCTTTGCAAGGAGCAGATCCACAACGCTGAGGCGCTCATCAAAAGGCGCCCGCTCCAGCCTTGTACATACCTCTTCCCGGATCACTCCTTTTAAGATTTCCTCTACCTGATACTCATTCTGATATTTATAATACAGTTCCAGGTAATTGGCAAAATCCTTTGCAACCGCCGGATGCTGGAGATACTGCCCTGCCACTTCCCGATCTGCTCTTTTATCCAGATGTTCATAGACTGTAATGAGCTGTGACAGATCTTCCCAGCCTCTGGGCGTAACAAACCGCTTTCCATCCACGGTGGTCTCTACCTGGCAGAAATACTGGGGACGGATGTCCAGATAGGATAAAACGGCCGGATGGATATTCTGCGCATAGGCATATTCCTTCCATACCTTCAGATCCGGCTCTACGGTAATTTTTTTGATTCGATCCAGTGTTACCACGTCAAATTCCCGGACAGATTTATTGTACTCCGGCGGGTTTCCCGCTGCCACGATGATCCATCCCTCCGGTATCTTATGGGTTCCGAAGGTTTTGCACTGAAGAAACTGCAGCATGGCAGGAGCCAATGTCTCCGATACGCAGTTGATCTCGTCGATAAAAAGGATCCCTTCCTTAAGCCCTGTATCGCGGATCCTGTCATACACCGAAGCCACAATTTCGCTCATTGTGTACTCCGTCACCGCATATTCCTTTCCTCCGTAAACCTTATGTTCAATAAACGGAAGACCCACGGCGCTCTGCCTTGTATGGTGGGTAATGGTATAGGCAACCAGACCCAAACCGCATTCTCTGGCAATCTGCTCCATGATCTGGGTTTTTCCCACTCCCGGCGGGCCGATCAAAAGCACCGGCCGCTGGCGGATGGAGGGGATCACATATTCTCCGCAGTCATCCTTTAAAAGATAGGCTGCTGCGGTATCCTTTATCTCTTCCTTGGCTCGTTTAATATTCACTCTCTGTCCTTCTTTCTCTTCGAATCTCCCCCCGAAATCTCCATAAGCTGCTCCTCCTCCAGAACCACCTTCATTGCCCAGGCAGGCACTGATTCATCGGAATATAAATGTTCAATAAATACAAAGGCAGCATCATAAACCGGAGCCTGAACCGGATAGATTCCTTTTCCATCCGTAAAGTAGATCAGTCCCCGAAGCCTGTCTACCTCTCTTTTGGCCCGAAGCTCATTTACATATTCAAAGGCCGGGCGGAAATCCGTTCCTCCAAAGCCAGTGATCTGAAAATGCTCCATATAAGCCTTTAGATCCTCTGCACATTCAATCAGCACATCCGACTGCACCTTATCGTCACACTGCAAAATATGAATCCGTATCTTTCTGAAATAAGTATCTGACTCAGAAAGCACATCATATGTCTCCTCTAAAAACCTCTGAACCAGTTCCCCGGAACAGGACATACTGGTGTCAATAACAATCACAAAATCCTCAATCCGAAATACCTCTTTTGTTTCCAGAGGCTCGATCAAAGGCATATTTCCATAAAGGGACATTCCATAGGAATAAAAAACCGGATCAAAAGAGTCCGGATCCACCTCAATTTCCTCTTTAAGCACAGAAAAACGCCGGAGAAACTGACGGTAATCGTACCGCTCCCTGTTTTCTGCCTGAAGCATATCCTGAAGACTTTCATTTTCCTGTGACTCATCCCGAGAACCCATGGTTTCCATCTGAGTCTGCATTTTTTCCCGTTTATCATTCCACTGGTTCTGGCGTGTAATGGCCTGACGGGAATTTTCATCCTGTTCCCAGAGATCATGGTCGTCCACCTTAAATTCTGCCTGAAGCTGTCCCAGTCTCCGTTCAGAAAGCTCCATCCGGCTTAAGGCCCGGTAAATGCGCTCTGCCGTAAGAACCTTACTGCCGGTTCTTCCCTGTTTGGGAATACCATCTCTGCCATCCAGCCTTTCTGTCTGAATTTTGTTTTTCTCCTCCGGCTCCTCCATCTGCCGTTTCAGGCGCAGGTAGGTTTCGCGGCGAAGAGGGCTTTGAGGCACATGGACGCATTTCTGGTACAGGCCGTCGATCACCGCTTCCATCGCAATATCGCAGGCCAGATCCCACAGCTCCTTCTTTCGCCCCTTTCTTGTATACATATGGCAGAACAGGCAGTGAAACACCATATGCAGATAGGCACGGTTGACGCATACACGGCCCTTTTTATAGAGGTTTAAAAGAAATTCCGGATCATAAAAGATCACCGCCCCATCTGTGGATATACCATTCCGGCCCCAATCTGCCTCAAAACCCAAGCTGCTTAAGGACACATCCAGAAAGTGCATATTTACATACAGCTCGCTTCTGGCCTGATACAAGATCCGGGTACAGATTCCAACCGTATCCAGTTCCTGAAGCTGTCTCTCTCTTACGGGATCAATCATAAAGAACCTTCTCCATCAGACGCTCCGGCCTCCATCTGCGACGCCCGGGCCTGCTCTGTCATCAGCCGGTGCTCCTCCTTAAGCTCCTCATACAGCTTATAAAAGCTCCATCCACAGTTGTGCTCCGTCACAATGGCTTTTAAAGCGATCTTAGGCACCCCGGCTTTTCTTAACTGGTATAACAGGGTGTCGATCCGGCTGCTGGTAAAATCCTTCATCACCAGCATCTGTTCCGGGATCACAGGAAGAGGAGCGCTCGCGTTCTCCTGCTCCTGAAAGCCCGGCATGCCGGCCAGACAGCCTATGGTTTCCATGACCTGTTCCGGTTTTACATTGCGGATTTTCACACCCATACGCACCAGAACGCTCTTCATCATCATTTCATGCTTTTTCATTCCGGGATCATTCGTCCCATAATATAATACAAGCTCCACTGTCTTTCTCCTCCGGTTTATTTAAACAGCTCCTCACTGTCCAGCATCAGCGTAAAGGGACCGTCATTTAAAAGCTCCACCTTCATATCAGCGCCAAACTGCCCTTTTTCCACCACGTCCGCCTGTTCCCGGCACCGGGCCAGAAAATGCTCGTAGAGCTTTTCCGCCATCTGAGGTGCTCCTGCCTTTACAAAGCTGGGGCGGTTGCCCTTGCGGCAGTCTGCATAAAGGGTAAACTGGCTGATTACAAGAAGCTCTCCTCCCACATCCGCCAGACTTAAATTGGTTTTTCCATTCTCATCCTCAAAAATACGCAGGCGGCAGATTTTGTCTGCCATCTTTTCCGTCAGCTCTCTGGTATCCCCATCAGCCACGCCCAGAAGAATCAGAAGGCCTTTTCCAATTCTTCCCAAAAGTTCTCCGTCTACTGTAACACTTGCCTGGGTCACTCTCTGAACAACTGCTCTCATTTTCTCTCGTCCTCCTGTGTGTGATACATTCTCATCCTCTCCTGCACTTCTCCCGCGTTTTGCAAAGCACCGGAAAAAGAAAGAGCCAGCCGGTTCCATAAGGCCGCCGGCTGGCGCAGGTTTTATTTTTCTCCCGGAGCTCCGGGCTATTCTTCCTGCTGGTTTTTCGCAAAGGCTATGATGGCCTCATTTAACGAAAACATCTTTTTATCCAGCATATCTACCATATCCGCACAGTCTTTTAATTCCATCAGAAGGTTCTCCGGAGCGTTTCCTTCAAATTTGTAAGCAATTTTGTGCTCTAAACTGGCCCAGAAATCCATGGCAACGGAGCGGATCTGGATCTCCACTTTTGTTTCCACGGCTCCGTCTGAAAGGTAAACCGGCACAGTTACCACCATATGGTAGCTCTTATATCCGTTGGGCTTTGGATATTTGATATAGTCCTTTACATGAAGAACTGTAACATCCCTCTGCCCCGCAATAATCTGAGCGATCTGATAAATATCAGATGTAAAGGAGCAGATAATGCGGATACCCGCAATATCGCTCAGATACTCCTGCATATTTTCAATGCTTACCTCACGCCCGTCCTTTTTCAGTTTATTTACAATACTGTCCGCTGTCTTCAGCCTTGATTTAATATGCTCAATCGGATTGTAATCATACCTGTTTATGAACTCATTATTTAGGATTTCAATCTTTGTATTCATCTTTTTTAAGGCTGAATCATAGAGAAACATCACAGAACGCCACTGGTCGATCTGTTCGTTCGTTTTGGGGATATTGATCATTCCTATCCCTTCCTCTCCTACAGCTTCAGTCCCTTTAACAGATCCCCCAGGCCTGTAGTGGCTGAAGCGGTCTCTTTATAATTGAATGTTTCATGCTCTTCACGCGCAGTCTCCTGCTCGGCCAGAACCTTCATGCTCAGGCTGATCTTTCCGTCTGCAATGGAAAGGATCTTTATCTTTACGGTCTGTCCTTCCTTGAGAACAGCTCCCGGATGCTTGATGCGCTGGGTACTGATCTGAGAAATATGCACAAGTCCGTCTACGCCCTCTGCCAGCTTCACAAAAGCGCCGTAATCCTTTAAGCTGTCTACGGTACCCTCTACTACATCACCCGGCTTAAACTGAGCCAGACGCTCTTTGCGGGCCTCTTCCCTCTTCTGGCGTTCCACCTGACGGCCAGACAGAACCAGTCTCTTCTTTTCCGGATCTACTGTAATGATCACAGCCTCCACATGCTTGCCCTGCCAGTCCTCCAGCTTTTCTACATAATCCGCTGACAGCTGAGACGCCGGGATAAATGCTCTTACCTCATCTACAAAGGCAACAACCCCGCCCTTTACAGCCTCGGAAATCTTTACCTTGAGAACGGTCTTATCCTCCATCATCTGAGCAAACTCAGCCCACTTCTGTCCTTCAGCGCTGTCGTCCTCCGGCATATCTCTTCTCTGATCCAGAGCCGCATAGGAAGCCTCCAGTTCAGCCGCATAATCCTCCATGGTTTCAACAGGCTCCTCTGCCTTAACCTCTGTCTCCAATTCCTTATTCATGTCTTCGCTCATGTTCTTCTCCTCACCTTCCGCTTTTCATTCCCTGTCTCAGTCTGTTTTGATCCTTTCAGACTGTCTGGATATTCAGCTTTTTACATTATATCAGCAAACCACCTGATATTTCTATACTTTTTCAGAAAAATTATTCCTGTTTTTTATTTTTGCTGTTTTTTCCTTTGTACCGGAAAGTTTCCTGTGCTATATTTTAGGAAGAACACTTGCATTTATTTCATAAGGAGGATATTTTCATGATCGATCTTTTAGATCTTCATACACATACCATCGCCAGCGGCCATGCCTACAACACGCTTTATGAAATGGCCCAGTCCGCTGCCGAAAAAGGACTGGCCCTTTACGGCTGTTCCGAACACGCTCCCGCTATGCCCGGAAGCTGCCACAAATTCTATTTCAGTAATTTTGACGTGATCCCCAGAGTGATCCGTGGAATCCCGGTTTTAATGGGAACCGAGCTGAACATTCTTGATCATACAGGACGAGTAGACTTAGAGGATCATTACCTGAAAAAAATAGATTACGCGATTGCCAGCCTCCACACCCCCTGTATCGACAATCACGGCACTGTATCCGACTATACAAATGCCTATCTGGGCGTCATGGAGAACCCTCTGATCCACATCATCGGCCATCCCGATGATTCCCGCCTGCCTGCCGACTGGACCGCAGTAGCTGCTGCGGCTGCAAAGCATCATAAACTCCTGGAACTCAACAGCCACTCTCTTGCTCCCAACTCTTCCAGAAAAGGTGCCAGAGAAAATTATGAACAGCTGCTGACTGCCTGTATGCGCTATGGGACCTCTATCATTATAGACAGCGACGCACACTGTGAAAATGATGTGGGAAACCACGAAATGGCCCACAGGCTTTTAGCTGATCTCCATTTTCCCGAGGAACTGGTAGTAAATACCTCTCTCTCAAAAGCCGCAGCCTTTATCCCGTCTCTGGACCGGCTTTTAAAGGAAGAACCGGAGCTTTTTTATAACGCATTATCTCATCCTCAGGGAGGAAACAACCGAACATGATCAACTTTTTAAATCTGGAATACTTTCTGGCAGCTGCCGAAGAGCTGAATTTTACGCGGGCCGCCAAACGGCTCTATATTTCCCAGCAGTCCTTAAGCAATCACATTTCCAATATGGAAAAGGAATTTGACGTTGTCCTTTTTAACCGCACCTCCCCGCTGACTTTGACCTATGCGGGGCAGGCCCTAAAGGTTCGGGCCAGAGAACTTTTGGATTTAAAGGATGAAACCTACCGGGAAATCGCTGATATCAAGGATTTCTCCACCGGCCAGCTTTCCATCGGCGTTTCGCACACAAGAGGCCGTTTTATCCTGCCGGAAATCCTTCCTACCTACCAGTCTGAATTTCCGGGCATCGAACTTCATCTGATCGAAGGCAATTCAAGCGAACTGGCAAATGACCTCCTCCATGGAACCATCGACCTGATGATCGATCTGCTTCCCTTTACGGCAGAAAATGTAGACACCGTACCCATCTGCCAGGAGGAGATCCTTCTGGTGGTTCCGGATGAAGTCCTGAAAAAAGCCCATCCCGATGGGTGGGATGAGCTTCGCAAAAAGATGGAGCAGGGCGCCGATGTACGTCTCCTTGAAAACTGCCCCTTTGTACTTTTAAATAAGGGAAATCGGGTGCGCACCATTGCAGATGAAATTTTTGAAGATGCTCAGGTAACTCCCCATATCGTTCTGGAGACGGAAAACATAGAAACGGCACTTGCACTCAGCGTCAAGGGAATGGGGATCACCTTTTATCCCCGGATGTTCATGTCCCCGGATCATGCCGCAAATACCAACAAAAATCCCCTGACCCATCAGACGGGGCTGAATCTCTATCCATTAAACTACTCCCGGGCCCACGGCACTCTGGGGCTGGGCTACCACAAGGGACACTATATGTCCAGGGCAACCCATGAGTTTATCAGGATTGCGTTGGAGAGGATTCCTTACAAGAATGACTGAAGCTGATGTTTTTATCTGTTTTGCCTTGACATCAAAAGCAGAACTCCTTATAATATAAACAGTAATTATTATCATTATTATATTAGAAGGAGACGCCTATGAAAGTTTTAAAGTATAGCCGTCAGAGGGAAGCCATCAAAGCCAGCTTGATGAACCGGTGCGATCATCCAACGGCAGACGCCCTATACGCCAGCATTCGGGAGGAATTTCCCAATATCAGCCTGGGAACCGTTTATCGGAACTTAAATCTGCTGGTGGAGACGGGCGAGATCCGTAAATTAAGCTGCGGCAGCGGAGCAGACCACTATGACGGCGATGTATCGCCCCACTACCATTTTGTATGCAGAGAATGCGGTCATGTCTATGATATGGATATTCAGGAAATGGATGAATTAAATGCAGCAGTCCAGAGCCATGCGCCAGGACATATTGATTCTCATTCCATCCTGTTTTTTGGCCAGTGCCAGTCCTGTATGGATATGGAAAATCCAAAAAAAGATCAAAAAACTATTGACAAAACAGCATAAATCATTTATATTGATATCAGTAATCATTACTATTATTGATTCAGCAATGTTAACAGGGTTCCGGGGCATCCCCGGTTCCCACACACTATATAATAAAGGAGATCAAGACTATGAAGAAATGGGTTTGTACAGTTTGCGGTTACGTTTATGAAGGTGAGCAGGCTCCTGAGAAATGTCCTCAGTGCGGCGTTCCTGCTTCCAAGTTCAAGGAGCAGGCTGCCGATCAGATGGCTTGGGCCTGCGAGCATGAGGTTGGCGTTGCTCAGGGTTCCCCTGAGGATATCATGGCTGATTTAAGAGCTAACTTCGAGGGCGAGTGCTCTGAGGTTGGTATGTACCTGGCTATGTCCAGAGTTGCTCACAGAGAGGGCTATCCTGAGATCGGCCTGTACTGGGAGAAGGCTGCTCTGGAAGAGGCTGAGCATGCTGCTAAGTTTGCTGAGCTGTTAGGCGAGGTTGTTACAAACTCCACCAAGAAGAACCTGGAGATGAGAGTTGCTGCTGAAAACGGCGCTACTGCTGGCAAGTTCGACCTGGCTAAGAGAGCTAAGGTTGCTAATCTGGATGCAATCCATGACACTGTTCATGAGATGGCTAAGGATGAGGCTCGTCACGGAAAGGCATTTGAGGGTCTGTTAAAGAGATACTTTGGCTAATTAAAATTCGATAAACCGGATATCTGAGAGGGAAAGGATTCGTCTTTTCCCTCTTTCTTCATTTTCTAACATTCATACTGTATACTGTTATCTCCCTCCGTTTCGCCTTCCATCACCTGATAGACAAACGTCCTGTTTGGGGTTACAATAGAATTGGTGAATCGTGGTATACGCGTTTTCACTGAACATATCATTTTTCAGCGCCTCATCACTCCTTTATGGCGCTACAGGAGGTTTTTTGTGAGTCACTCAAGTACAACCCATCGGGATTCCTGGAAGTCCAACTGGGGATTTGTTCTGGCCTGCATCGGCTCTGCAGTAGGCATGGGCAATATCTGGATGTTCCCCACCAGGGTCTCAAAGTACGGAGGCGGCACCTTCTTGCTGCCCTATTTTCTTTTTGTAATCATCATTGGTCTTTCCGGCGTCATCGGTGAAATGGCATTCGGGCGGGCCACCCGTTCCGGCCCCATCGGAGCCTTTGGCCAGGCCATAGCAAGCCGCGGAAAAAATCCCAAGATCGGACAGGCGATCGGCTATCTTCCCGTGATCGGATCTCTGGCTCTGGCGATTGGTTATTCTGTCATCGTTGGCTGGATCCTCAAATACGCTGCAGGTTCCCTTACCGGCTCGGTGCTGGCCCAAGCAGATATTGAAGGCTTCGGACAAGCCTTTGGGCAGATGGCAGCTCCCTTTGGCAATAACTTCTGGCAGACTGTAGGCATCGTAATAACCTTTATCATCATGGTCTGTGGTATTTCAGGAGGGATTGAAAAAATCAATAAGGTTATTATGCCCCTGTTCTTTTTCCTGTTTTTAGGGCTTGCTGTATATATGGCTTTCCAGCCGGGGGCGGCAGAAGGATATCGTTACATCTTCCGTATTGAACCGGAAGGACTGGCAGATCCCATGACCTGGGTTTTTGCCCTTGGACAGGCATTTTTCTCCCTGTCTCTGGCAGGAAACGGCACTCTGATCTACGGCTCCTATTTAAAAGACAGCGAGGATGTTACCAGTGCAGCCCGCAAAGTGGCCTTCTTTGACACCATGGCCGCTCTTCTTGCAGCCCTTGTTATCATTCCCGCCATGGCTACCACCGGTTCTCAGTTAAATGAAGGCGGTCCCGGACTTATCTTTATTTATCTGCCCAACCTGTTTAAATCCATGCCCGGAAGCCGCATCCTGGTAATCGTTTTCTTTACAGCCGTATTTTTTGCCGGTATTTCATCCATTATCAACCTGTTTGAAGCTCCTATTGCCACTTTGGAACAGCATTTTAAACTGAGCCGCCGTGTATCTGTCACTATTGCTGCGTCGCTGGCTCTCGCAGTAGGCCTTTGCATCCAGGGAATCGTATCCGGCTGGATGGACTTCGTTTCTATCTATATCTGTCCATTGGGCGCCGGCCTGGCAGGAATCATGTTTTTCTGGGTATATGGCAGCGATTTTGCAAAAAAAGAAGCGGAAAAGGGCCGCCCAAAACCCCTTGGTCCCTGGTTCCGCTTTATGACCGCCTATGTCTTCTGCGGACTTACCATCGCAGTATTTATACTGGGAATTATCTTCGGAGGCATTGGCTGATACAAAAGAGAGGTATCTAAAATGAATCAATTTCCATCACAGGGACAGACGGGATCAGCTTCCAATGTCCCTGCAAATCCCCTGGGCACTCTGCCTATTAACCAGCTTTTAGCCCGCTTTGCCATTCCCAGCATCATAGCCATGCTGGTCAGTGCCCTGTATAATATCGTAGATCAGTTTTTTATCGGCCGCAGTGTGGGAATGCTTGGAAATGCTGCTACCAATGTTGCATTTCCTCTAACCATCACCTGTACCGCCCTTTCCCTGATGTTTGGCATCGGCGGCGCAGCTAACTTTAATCTTTCCATGGGCCATGGCGAACGGGAAGATGCTGCCCGTTATGCGGGAAATGCTGTTTTTATGCTGTTTTTTACAGGATTGATCCTCTGCCTGGGAGTACGCTTATTTTTAAAGCCTCTCATGATAGCCTTTGGAGCCACAGCAGAAGTTTTAGATTACTCTCTTGTATACACAGGCATTACTTCCCTTGGTTTTCCATTCCTGATCCCTACTACTGGAGGCTCTAACCTGATCCGGGCAGACGGAAGTCCCCGTTTCTCCATGGTCTGCACACTTACAGGCGCACTGATCAACACGATCTTAGACCCTTTGTTTATCTTTACTTTTCATATGGGAATGGCCGGTGCTGCTCTGGCAACCATTATCGGCCAGATTGTATCCGGTATCATGGTAATCATCTATCTGACCCGCTTTAAAACAGTCCATTTGACATTTGACTACCTTCGTCCCATTCCTTCCCACATTAAAGCGATCATATCCCTGGGAATGGCACCCTTCTTTAACCAGATTGCAATGATGGTGGTACAGATTGTTATGAATAATGTACTTCGCTATTACGGCGGACAGTCTCATTACGGCAGTGAGATTCCTCTTGCCTGTGCCGGGATCATCAGCAAGGTAAACATGATCTTCTTCTCCCTGGTCATCGGTCTTTCCCAGGGACTGCAGCCCATTGTCAGCTTTAACTACGGAGCAGGAAAATACCGCCGTGTACGTTCCGCCTATCTGAAAGCGGTATGTATCGCCACCTGTATTTCCTCTGTATCCTTTTTATGCTTTCAGCTGATCCCCAGACAGATCATCTCCATTTTCGGTTCAGGAAGTGAGGAATATTTCCGCTTTGCAGAGCAGTATTTCCGTATTTTCCTTTTCTTTACATTTTTAAATGGCCTTCAGCCCATTACGGCCAACTATTTTACCTCCATTGGAAAGGCAGGTACGGGTATATTTATATCCCTCACACGCCAGATTATCTTCCTTCTGCCTCTAATCCTCATTCTTCCTATGTTCTTAGGAATTGAGGGCGTTATGTACTCGGCTCCTGTGGCAGATCTGATGGCCGCTGTTTTGGCAGTCTTCTTTGTGTCCAGAGAGCTAAAGCGAATGAAACAGATGGAGCATCTGTCTGAAGCATAAAATCCACACAGCCCCGACAGTATCATTGTATATCTGCCGGGGCTGTATGGATTTTACATTTATCTGACTATAGCTGTTTTAAAAGCTGTTCATACCGTTCCCGGTTTTCCCTGGGAATCTTAAGGGCATCCATCGCCTGACCGGAGGACCAGCTCATGGTCTCCATCAGATTGCGGATGGAGGAAAGAAGACCATGTTCCATGCCCTGTTCCAGCCCCTGCTCCAATCCTTTTTCCATTCCCCTGTCTTCAATTCCTTTACTAAGATTACACATGAGCGATACCTCCCGTTCTAAATCCCTTGTCATCTTAACTGAAAAATCTTCCTCTAAAATATGTTTCTTCTTCTGCGGATCCTGCTCATCAGAAAGAAGGACATCTAAAAGCTTTATAATACCTGAATAATGTTCATTCTCTGAGTCTCCCAGACAGATTATAACTGCCGTCATCAGGTCATAATTTTCCTTCTTCTCCTTTTCCTCTCCTACCATGCACTCTTCTGTAATCGAATATCGGTTAATCGTATTTTTCCGCCGTTTAGGTGGATTCATACAGATCCAGATCGAGTAAACCTTACATATCTTTTCATAGTGTCCATCTGTAAATTCCGAATCGTATCGGAACCATTCGCGGACCGTTCATCCGAATTTACTGCTGTATGGGCAATCTGCGGTTCCTCTTCAATATAATACTCTGCAATGTCCTTAACACTGCATTCTCTATATTCCTCAATACAGCTTTTCATAATCCAGGCTAAAATCTCTTTATTAGCCAGAAGCCGTTTACAGGCCGCGTCATAAGATGCCTTATCTGCAGCAAAATCCAGATTTCTTGCTAAAGTATTTTCTGTTTTCACTTGCCTGCATCCCCTTTCAACCGTTTTCCTTCTTAAATTCTACCATACTATCAATATCCACGCCAGACTATGAAAACGAAATTTAAATTTTTTAAAAAAAGCTGTTGACAAAACAGCATAAATCATTTATATTGATATCAGTAATCATTACTATTATTGATTCAGCAATGTTAACAGGGTTCCGGGGCATCCCCGGTTCCCACACACTATATAATAAAGGAGATCAAGACTATGAAGAAATGGGTTTGTACAGTTTGCGGTTACGTTTATGAAGGTGAGCAGGCTCCTGAGAAATGTCCTCAGTGCGGCGTTCCTGCTTCCAAGTTCAAGGAGCAGGCTGCCGATCAGATGGCTTGGGCCTGCGAGCATGAGGTTGGCGTTGCTCAGGGTTCCCCTGAGGATATCATGGCTGATTTAAGAGCTAACTTCGAGGGCGAGTGCTCTGAGGTTGGTATGTACCTGGCTATGTCCAGAGTTGCTCACAGAGAGGGCTATCCTGAGATTGGCCTGTACTGGGAGAAGGCTGCTCTGGAAGAGGCTGAGCATGCTGCTAAGTTTGCTGAACTCTTAGGCGAGGTTGTTACAAGCTCCACCAAGAAGAACCTGGAGATGAGAGTTGCTGCTGAGAACGGCGCTACTGCCGGCAAGTTCGACCTGGCTAAGAGAGCTAAGGCTGCCAACCTGGATGCAATCCATGACACTGTTCATGAGATGGCTAAGGATGAGGCTCGTCACGGAAAGGCATTTGAAGGTCTGTTAAAGAGATACTTTGGCTAATACTTCCATAATCATTACACACTCTCCATTCACTATAACAGAGATTATTACAGCTCCGGCACATGCACTGCCGGAGCTGTTTTTCATTAAATTAAAACAGCGCCCGCAACAGAATTTCCTCTGCCGGAGCGCTGTTTTCAAAACATATTTATAATCGGGATTGTAAGTCTTTATACTCCCATCTTCCTCTGAACAAACTTTACAACTTCCATAATCGGAATGATCAATACTGCCAGTCCCAGAGCAATAATATACTCATGGAAATCAATAGGAGTAAACTCAAATGCCTTTGCAAGGAACGGAACCTCGATTACTGCGGTTGTCAGAATCAGGGATACGATCATTGCACCGTAAAGGAAGGTATTTCCAGTCTTCATGGTGAAGATAGAACCTCTGCGGCTTCTCATATTCAGAGAGTGGCAGATCTCAACCATGGACAGGGTCAGGAACGCCATTGTTGTTCCGTCAGGGCTGTTTACAAATTCCCAGACGCCGCTTTCAATATAATGGCCTATGATATAGGAAACCATTACAAGGATCGTTACAACAAAACCCTGGAAGAATACGTCAAATCCCATACCGCCGGCAAAAATGCCTTCTCTCGGGTCTCTTGGAGACTGCTTCATAATGTCAGCCTCGCTCTTTTCCATACCCAGAGCCAGAGCAGGGAAACAGTCTGTGATCAGGTTGATCCACAAAAGATGTACCGGCTCCAGAATCGTAAAGCCGATCAGCGTTGCAAAGAAGATTGCCAGCACCTCTGCCAGATTGGAGGCTAACAGGAACTGAATCGCCTTACGGATATTTGCGTAAATGCGGCGTCCCTCTTCTACTGCGGATACGATTGTTGCAAAGTTGTCATCTGCAAGAACCATGTCTGCTACATTTTTGGTTACGTCTGTACCCGTAATACCCATTCCCACACCGATATCCGCACTCTTGATAGAAGGAGCATCGTTTACGCCGTCACCGGTCATAGCTGTAATACGGCCCTTTGCCTTCCATGCATTTACAATGCGTACCTTATGCTCAGGCTGTACGCGGGCATAAACGGAGTATTTTTCAATATCTGTCTTAAACTGCTCGTCGCTGATCTCATTTAACTGAGCGCCTGTAATCGCCTGGCTGGCATCCTCGATGATTCCCAGCTCCTTTGCAATGGCTACCGCTGTATCCTTGTGATCACCGGTAATCATAATAGGGCGGATTCCTGCCTCACGGCACTCAACGATTGCCGCCTTTACCTCAGGACGTACCGGGTCGATCATGCCGGAAAGTCCTACATATACCAGATCCTGCTCCAGATTGGAGGCGTCTGTATTCTCAGGCAGTGCCTTCCATTCTCTCATGGAACCGCAGAGTACGCGGAGCGCCTTATCTGCCATGGACTTATTATTCTTTAAAATGCTGCTGCGGATTTCGTCGGTCATTTCCACGATCTGTCCGCCCACATAGGCCTTTGTACAGCGTTTTAATACTTCATCCGGAGCGCCCTTTGTAAACTGGATGAAACGTCCGTCCGCAGTCTGATGAATGGTTGTCATCATCTTACGCATGGAATCAAAGGGAGCCTCAGCCACACGGACATATTCCTTTTCCAGCTGATCCTTTGGAAGTCCATTCTTTGCAGCATCATTTACAAGAGCACACTCGGTAGGTTCTCCCACTGCCTCGCCGCTGTCAGGGCTTAAGGAAGCATCGGAACAGAGCGCCATAGCAGTTTCCAAAAGCTTCTCATCATCTGCCACATGCTCCACAACAGTCATCTTATTCTGTGTCAACGTACCCGTCTTATCCGAACAGATAATCTGTGTACATCCCAGAGTCTCTACTGCAGTCAGCTTACGGATAATGGCATTTCTGCGGGACATATTTGTAACGCCGATGGAAAGCACGATGGTAACAACTGCAGCCAGACCCTCAGGAATTGCCGCTACTGCCAGAGAAACAGCTACCATAAATGTACTTAAGATCGTATCGCCGGTAATGCCTTCTGCGCTTCCCTGTGCACGGAACAGGCCTACTGCAAAGATAACCACACAGATTCCCACAACCAGCATGGTCAGGAACTTGCTCAGCTGATTCAGCTTGATCTGGAGAGGTGTTTCCTCATCCTTAGCCTGAGCCAGGGCATCTGCAATCTTACCCATTTCCGTATCCATACCGGTCGCTGTGATAACAGCTTTTCCACGGCCGTATACAACGGTGGAGCCCATGTATACCATATTTTTGCGGTCGCCTAAAGGTACGTCCTTTTCACCGCCCAGATTTAACACCTGGATAATCTTGTCTACAGGAACGGATTCTCCGGTAAGGGCCGCCTCCTCGATCTTCATGCTGGCGCATTCAATAATACGGCCGTCCGCAGGAACGGAATCGCCTGCTTCCAGAATCACTACGTCACCCGGTACCAGCTCTTCACTCTTTAATGTAACAAGCTTTCCGTCACGCAGCACCTTACTGGTAGCTGCCGCAATTTCCTGCAAAGCTGCGATTGCCGCCTCTGCCTTGCTTTCCTGAACAACGCCCAGAACTGCATTGATAATAACTACCGCCATAATGATGATCACATCTGCAAAGGACTCACCCTCGTAGTAAGCGGTAATACCTGAAATAACAGCTGCCACGATCAGAATAATGATCATGGGATCTGCCAGTTCATCAAGAAATTTCTTAAGAAGGGAATCTTTCTTTCCTTCCTTCAGCTTATTGTGCCCGAATTTTTCCAGACGGCTGGCAGCTTCCTGAGAAGAAAGTCCCTCTTCTGAAGTATTCTGCTCCTTCAGCACATCCTGAATACTGGACAGGTACTCTTTCATTGCTTTTTCCTCCTTATTATCATATGGAAGTGTCTCTCTCATCATTCCCGTACTGCAGGTGCACTATACATCTGTCTCACAGGCGCATCTGTGCATTTCCATTTCATTGGTGCAAACAAAACGAGACTTACCAGAAGTCCTCCCCTCTGCTGAGAAGACTCCCGATAAGTCTCGCCATTTAAAACCAAGCCACGGACACGCTCCGATGCTGTTGACTTCGCTACACGGTTCCCGGCCTGAAAACTGCCGGTCAACTGCGCTGACTACTCCCTTACTGCCAATAATGCTATCACGGACATGGGAAACTGTCAAGATTCTATTTTCAGGAGTTTTTATGTTCCTCTAAAAAGCGGTCAATTTCTTCCCGTACAGGCATAGAAAGTGTTGTCCCCATCTTCTGTACGGATAATGCAGCAAGACCACTTGCAAAACGGACTGCCTCCCATATATCCCTGCCTTCTGAAAGTGCAGCCAGAAGGCCTCCGTTAAAGGCGTCACCTGCTCCTGTGGTATCTACTGCTTCCACCTTAAAGCACGGAATAATTTCCTCTCTTCCTCCGGATGAAACAAACACACCTCTTGAGCCAAGAGTAATCAGAACCTCTTTAACACCTCTGTCATAAAAATAGGCTGCTGCCTTTTTCGCAGACTCCAAATCTTTTACAGGGACTCCCGTAATCTCTTCTGCCTCTACTTCATTAGGCGTTACCATATACGCTTTTGATAAAAACTCATCTGTAACCGGCGCATAAGGAGCTGTATTTACAATCACCTTACAGCCATGTTTACATGCCAATTCAGCTACAAGCTCATTGGCCTCTTGATTTACCTCCAGCTGCAGCAGTACATATTCTGCTTCCTTAAGCACCGCTTCAATGTTCTTTACTTCCTCTTCTGTTATAGTACTGCACGCTCCGGGAACAATGATAATCTCATTCTGGCTGGTCTTTTCATCTACTAAAATCAAAGCACATCCTGTTTCTGTATCATCCGTTACAAACATATGAGACGTATCCATCTGAAGCTCTCTCATCGTATTGAAAGCAACCTCTCCAAAACTGTCCCGTCCGACTTTCGATATCATAGTTACATCGGCGCCTGCTTTATGGGCGGCAACTCCCTGGTTAAATCCCTTTCCTCCCGGTCCCATTTTAAAAACGGAACCCTTTACCGTCTCTCCCGGTACAGGAAGACGAGGGCTTCTTGCCATCAGATCTACTACAAAACTTCCAAAAACCGCTGCCTTACTCATATTCTTTCCTCCAATCCCCAATATCATTCTTTTGATTTGTCTGTCCCCTATCGTACCTTCTCTCTGATTTCCAGCGTCCTCTCCAGCCCCGGATACAGCACTCCCGCAATCACCAGTCCGCTGATCCCCTGGATCCCATTGGCAGAGAGACTTAAAAGAGCGGCTGCCGGGCCATAGAGAACGCTTTCAAAAAGAAAGTATCCTCCTGCAACCAGCAAAATATCAGCTATACCACCATATAAAACTGCCAGCTTCCTGCTTTTTCCTTTACTCACTACATGACAGTATACTACAGATGTGACAGCTGCCACAAGGCCTTTGACTGCAAATGTAATCGGTACATAGATAAAATATCCGCCCAGTAAATCCGCCATACAGGAGCCAATTCCGGCTGCCAGAAATGCAGTTACCGGATCCAGAAAAATCCCGGACAGAATAACCACGGCATCACCCGGATGAATATATCCTCCGGTACCTGGTGTTGGAATCCGGATTGACATGGTAAACACACAGATCAGGGCTGCAAACAGGGCTGCTGTTACCAGTTTTTTTACAGAAATATTCCGCATCATACGTTCCTCCTTGATTTTTCACGGTTTCCCGTAGTATAGCAGAATTATGGACTGGTTAAAATATCCATTTCTGTTATTTTAAACCAGTCCAGTTCTTTGTTTCCTGTTATCTTTTCATTCCTGTCTTTGCCATGTCTTTTATCCTGTCCATACAATGCTCAAAAAAGATCTTATATGCCAGACAAAAATAATTCTTATAATAATCGCTTCCCTCCACAGGATCTCTGTAGCGCTGGCATCCACCCCGGCAGAGAAAGAAATAGGGGCATTCCCGGCACTGGGGATCCAGCTGGCGGGAGCGCTTTATAAAGCCAGTCTCCTGACGCCGCTTATCCATCTCTTCCATGGTATTTTCATTAAAGTTCCCCAGACGATATTCATCCAGCATATAAAAATCACAGGGGTAGGCGCTTCCGTCCGCTTCTACCACATACTGAATCCCGCACTCGCCTCTCTGGTCGCAGGCCTCAGGGTAATACCCCATCAAAAGGGCAATATAATTTTCAAACTGACGGATATAAGGCTGCCTGTTTTTCTGCCAGTCCTTATACCAGAGATCAAAGAGCCGGGTGAGAAATCTGCCATAGTTCTCCGGCGAAATGGCATATTCCGTCTTCTGATGGCCTTCACCCAGAGGATCCAGGCAGGCAATATACTGCTGATAGTTCCATCCTCTGCGGCTGTATGCCTTATAGATTTCCTCTATCTGTCCGGCTGTTTTTTCTGTCACAACCGTAAGAATATTATACTCTACGCCGTAAGCATCCATAAGCTCTGCGGCTTTTATCACCACATCATAGGTCCCGTTTCCCTTTTTATCATGGCGGCAGGCATCATGGGTTTCTTTCGTTCCGTCAACAGAAAGTCCTACCAGAAAATGATTTTCAGCCAAAAAGCGGCACCATTCCTCATCCAGAAGAGAGCCGTTGGTCTGGAAGGCATTATGTACCTGTATTCCTCTGCGGTTGTACTTATTCTGAAATTCTACCGCTTTTCGGAAAAAGTCCAGCCCCCTCAGCGCAGGCTCTCCCCCCTGATAGGCATAATTAACCTGCCTCTGTGCATGGACCATGGTTCTTCGAATCACATTTTTCAGTGTTTCCTCAGACATAAAACCATAGGATTCCTGCTCTCTTTTCTGCATCTCATCGCAGTAAAAACAGTAATCACAGCGCATATTGCACATTCCCGAAGAGGGTTTCATCAAAACACTTGGATCCGGCATACGTTATCTCCCCATTTTTCTTAAAATACTTCTCTGAGTACCAGATCCACTACCTTTTCAAAGGTCTGCTTTACCCTTGCAGCCGTTTCTACTACCTCTGCATGATTTAAAGGCTGATCCAGAATGCCTGCTCCCGGATTCGTGACACAGGAGATTCCCAGTACCGGAATACCGCAATGGCTGCACACAATCGCCTCCGGAACCGTAGACATTCCTACCGCATCTGCCCCCAGAAGCCCTGCCATGCGGACCTCTGCCGGTGTTTCATAGTTCGGGCCGGAAAACATCATGTATACGCCCTCTTCCAGATGGATTCCGTTTTCCTGAGCTTTTTCCTTCAGACATGTTATGAATCCTGCGTCATATACGCAGCTCATATCTGGAAAACGCGGGCCATCCTCCTCAAAATTAGGACCGATCAGCGGATTGGAGCCAGAATAATTGATATGGTCTTTAATAACCATCAGTGTTCCTGGCTCATAGGAGCGATTTACGCCTCCAGCCGCATTAGTGAGAAGAACCTTCTTCACGCCCAGACGCTTCATGATGCGGATGGGAAGGGTGATCAGTCTCTGACTGTATCCCTCATAATAGTGGACTCTTCCCTGCATGGCGATCACCTTTTTCCCCATACAGGTTCCCAATACAAACTGGCCCGCATGGCCCGCCACAGTGGATACCGGAAAATCCGGGATATCATGATAGGAAATCTTTACCGGATTTTCAATCTTATCCGCATAATCACCCAGTCCGCTTCCCAGAATCATACCGATCTCCGGCTCAAAATCTGTCCTTTCGCGGATGATGCGGACAGAATCCTCAATGATCTTGATCTCTTTTTCAGTTGTCATGGCTAGCACCTCTTTCTAAGCTATTGCTTTAAATCCACCATAAAACAATATATGGACTCCATAGCTTGTTTTCATTTTAAACATTAGAAAGCCTTTTGTAAAGATTTGGCCTGACAGCTTTTTAATCCGCTACTCTCCCAGAACTCAATCCCTCCTTTTTCCTCTTGCGCCAAGATACTGTTTCCGATATTCTCCAGGCGTAACGGACATAAGCTGTTTAAACACCCGTTCAAAATAAGTCAGACTGTTGAATCCAAGGCGATTGGCTATTTCCGTCATAGTCATCTCACGATTCAGAAGATATTCCCTGCTGGCTGCGATTCTGAATAAATTCACATATTCGGAAACTGTAAAATTTGTTACCTCTTTAAAAATACGGCACAAATAGGATCGGCTCATATAAAATCTTCCAGCCAGTTCATCAACATTTTCATGCTCCTCATAATGACCGGCAAGATAATCCGCAATCATACATACCCTTTTCTGCTTTTCCAAAGACCCCTGCATTGACGCTGAGTGAAAATTCTTTTCTCTGAATTTTTCCAGCTGGCTGCTGCACACCAAGAGATTTAAAATCAACATTCTCAGCCTCAATTCTCTCTGTTCAGTTCCCCGATCCGTAATCGTTTTTTCTATTTTTTCAAAAACATCACGAATCTCCTCACATTTTCCTGTCTGAAAAACACCACAGCGCTGGGAAAACACCCGTTCCATATCTATACCCACCGCCTGACAGATTGGCGCAAATTCCGCCTCCTTTATCTCAATCAATATCCGGTCATGATATCTTCCTCCGATTATATTCAGCTTTGGAATACGCCTTTTATCTATAAAGGCAACACTTCCTGCTGCCATTTTTACACACCGGATTCCCGATTCAAAATAATACCTCTCTCCGTCTATTATATATTGAATCTGGTACTCGTTTCTGAAATAACCTACATTTTTTGTAAAATCTCTGTCTCTTTTCACTCTGCTGACTGCAAATCCTGAAAAGCACTCCCTGTATATGATTTGAAACACAGCAAACCCTTTCTTTTACCATCCAGCATGCAGCTATCCTTTCACACCCCCTGCAGATATTCCCTCCACAAATTCATTCTGAGCCAGGAAAAATACAATCAGCGTAGGAAGAAGAGCGATTATCGAGCTTACCAATACCCTGTTCCAGGCCGTTCCTGCATCTGCATCCATAGACATTTTCATAAAGATAGATGCCGGATACCGGCTGACTGTCTTTACATAGATAAGAGGCCCCTGAAAATCATTACTGGACCACATAAACTGAAACAAAGCGCAGGAGACAAGAGAAGGCTTCAGCATGGGCACAATTACCCTGCATAATGTCTGAAATGTATTGCATCCATCAATTTCCGCAGCCTCTTCCAACTCTCTGGGAACCCCACGCAAAAACTGGAGCAGCATAAATACAAAGTATGACTCAACTGCAAATAAGGTAGGAACGATCAAAGGAGCATATGAATCCGTCCATCCCCAACTGCTGAACATAATATACTGCGGAGCATTTAAAACAACCTGGGGCAAAAACAGTGTATCAACCATTAAACCGCACATAAGATTACGGCCCGGATATCTGAATCTTGAAAAACTATATGCGGTCAATACAGAGGAAATCAGTGTGAAAACCACCTTGGGAATTACAATCATATATGTATTGAGCATAGATTTCCACAATGTAATCTGCCCACCCACCGGTTTTCCCAATCCGTCAAAGGCATCAAATACCCACTTTTTCGGAAAGATAGCCGCACTCGAAAAAATTTCTGCATTTGTCTTAAATACGGCGAAGCACATCCACACTAGAGGATATACCATAATAATTCCAACTATGATCAGAATAGCATACTGAACTATATTTTTCCATGTCTTTTTCTTCATGTTCAACTTCATCAGCGTCCACCATCCTCATCTGAATAATATACCCATTTCTTTTGACTCATAAAAGCTACCAAAGACAGTCCGCCTACTACTGTAAATAATACCCAAGCCTGAGCCGATGCCATTCCCATATCAAATTTAAGGAAAGCATTGTTGTAAATCAGAAGCGAAATCAATGTAGTGGCTCCGTTTGGTCCTCCATTTGTGATAACATACGGACCGTTAAATTCCTGAAATGCCGCGCAAAGCTGTGTAATCAGGTTATAAAAAATAACCGGACTTATCATTGGGATTGTAATTTTAAAAAACTGCTTCCATTTGTTTGCTCCATCTATACTGGCCGCTTCATACAGATCCCTGGGCACTCCTTTTAAGGCAGCGAGAAAAATAATCATAGAAGAACCAAATTGCCAAACTCTAAGAAGACAGATTAAAAACAACGCATATCCCGGATCTCCCAGCCATGATGGCCCTTCAATCCCCAAAACCATCAGCAGATTATTAATTACGCCCTGTTTCTGAAACAGTGCTTTCCATAATACAGCTACTGCAATAGAACCGCCTAAAACAGACGGAATATAGTAAGCGGTTCGAAAAAATCTTACCCCTTTTAAATTGAAGCAAAGAATATACGCTATAAACAATGCTGCCGTCAGTTTTAATGGCACTGTCAAAAATGCATATTTAAAGGTTATGGTTAAAACCTTCAGCATCTGAGGGTCTGTAAATATCTGCCTGTAATTGTCCAGAGTGTACCAATATGAGCTTTTCTGCAAATTCATATCTGTAAAACTGTAATATAAAGATGATAAAAACGGATATCCCTTAAACACCAAAAAACCAATCAGCCAGGGGACTGCATACAAAAATCCGATCCTCATCCTTCTTCTTTCCCTGGCAGAATACAAACTTTTGTTCTGTTTCTGTATTTTCACACCGATCCTCCTCTTAATTATGCATGGTGGCACATCATATGATTGATGTGCCACCAACACCTGCATAATACCCGGTTTTATTCTGTACTATTTGGACATTTTGGCATTCATGCCATCCAGAAGCATTTTAGCTGCCCCCTTAGCATCTGTCTCTCCATATGCAAATGCATTAAATACTTTATCGTATAAGCCTTCTGTTGTCGCCTTGTACTCGCTGCACTCGAAATACTCATCCATCGGGAATGTATTATCTTCAAGAGCATACTCTGTTGCCATTTTAGTCAGCTCATCCACATTTCCAGATGCCTCCAAAGCCTCCAGACCCGCTTTCGAATAAGGGATTCCTCTTTCATTTGCCATAAGAGCTACACCCTCAGGATCGTTTAACATGAACTCAAGAAGAGCGGCTGCTTCCTTGGGATATTTACAGGTTTTGGTAATTCCGAATGTCATAGATGCTCTGAACATACCGCCTTTATGCGGGAATCCTTCAAACATATGGGAAGTTACCATAGCCTCCGGATTAGGAAGAGCAGCCTTGGGATTTGCAGAGGATGTATTCCATGTGTATACGCCTGCCCATTTTCCCCCTGTCCATACTGGCGACTGCTCAACAGGATTGGCTGCATTATCTGCAATCATCTGCAGAGTGGGAATTACATGGGCTTCCTCCAGAGACTGAATCATCTCAAAGCCTTCTGCAATTTCCTCCTCGGTATAATTGCACTGATTGCCTGTTACCCACTCTTTTCCATACTTTGACTCAAGATACCATACCATGAATAAAGAGCGATCCAACGTATTAAGCATCATTGGATAATATTCATCACCCAGCTTTTCTTTAAAGGCAGCGCCGGATGCCAAAAGATCATCCCATGTTTTCGGAATAGGAACTCCTGCCTGATCAAACGTATCTTTATTCCAGAACATCACTCTGGCTGCCATGGAAACCGGAACCGCCCTCAGTTCCCCGTCTACTGTATAGGGTTCAAGGTTTTCAAACTGGCTCAAATCCAGATAATCGGACAGCTGATTTAAGTCGTAGAAAACTTCTCCATCTCCGCCAAACATAGTATGCCAGAACGGCCCCATCTGCACAATATCGTCTGCCTTTCCCTGAGAAAACGCCAGTCCCATTTTAGATTCCCAACCAGTCCATCCGCCAAAGCTTGATTCCACCTTAATATTGGGATATTTTTTCATGAATGCCTCGATTGCCTTCTGCGTAGCTTCATGACGGCTTTCTCCTCCCCACCAGCTGATAGTAAGGGTTATGTCCTCTGTGGTAAGTCCCTCTTCCCCTGCTACTTCCGACGTCTCCACATTTGCTGCCGCAGCCTCACTGGTCTTTGCCTCACTCTCTTCGCTTCCCGGCTTTACCGCCTTACCGGCACAGGCTGTCATAGACATTACCATTGATGCAGTTAATACTGCTGCCATAGATTTCTTTAATAATTTTCTCATTGAAATAACCTCCTGCTTTATCTCTTTGCGGACATTCTGATTCCGCATTTAATACAACGCTTTAATCCCTTCTGCCCGTACTGTCCAGTTTTCAGGAAAACCCGGCATTTTTTTTCCACAGCCTCTGTAACCGGCTGCCATCATGGCCAGAGCATAGAGAAATGATCCATTACCCGGAAGGTACAAAGGAAGATCCTTCCTGTATCCCTGTTTATTGTGACCGTTTAATACATATTCATTTTTCTGTGTATCTTTCAAAAGAATATCTACAGCCAGATCCCCCAGATCCAGACGAACGGCTGTCATTGCCATTACGGCAAAATCCCACCCCCAGGCAGTGTTAAAATCCCAGACCTCGAGAACCTTCTGAAGTGTCCGTTCTACCGTTTCCCGATCCAGGCGGTCGCCCCTGAGTATTCCACAGGCCATCAGCATGGACGGATGATCCTTTGCGTGATTTATATAAGTATCGGCACCATTCTCATGGGCAAGATAAACTCCCTCCGCAGATGCCGGAAGCGCCATAGCCTCGCTTACCATCCCCCATCTGCTGTTCCCCTTTCTTCCAGAACGCTTTGCCCATTCATCAGCAATATTCAAAGCTTCTCTCCAGTATTCCAATTCAAATACCGGATTAAGAGTTGTTTCCGGATCGTGAGTTTCCTGTACCGGAATCAGCGGAGGCCGCAGCTCATATACGTTTTTCTCACTGTTCCATTCTGCAAAATCTGCCATAAAATCAGCGGTTTCTCTGACAATTCCATAATATTTTTCCACCAGCTCTTCAGATGGTTCTGACTGATAAAGCAATTCCAGCATAAAAATAATGTGGGGCTGCTGCCAGATCAACAGCGGAGCAATCGGAGATGGCGAATCTTCTCCATCACAGCCTACCATCTTGGGCCAGCGTATCCCCTTATATCCGTTTCTCTCCGCATTTTCTTTTGCTTCATCCCGGTGCTCTATGTACCATTCAAAGGATTTTTCAAGCAGTCTCCCCTGAGAATAGGCCGGGAGAAAAGCGCTATGCCAAAAATGCATCTCAAGATGAAACTTACCGTACCAGCTGTTGCAGCTCAGTCCCGTTTCAGCCGGCGGAAGGCTTCCTGCGCATTGCAGCCGAAGAAGATACAATGAAAGAATTTCCCTGCGCTCCAGTTCATGAGCTCTGGTATCCTGTGTTTCCCCAAAATCAATCAGGCCGGTATTTTCCCAGTAATCCCTCCAAAACACTTCGCTTTCTTCACAGCACTTATTAAATGTCGCGAACTGCCTGGGCACAGCGCGGTCAGTTAAAATAGTGATCTCCGCTTTTGCTGCATCAAATCGAATTGAGAAACGATGTTCCTCCTCCTGTATCATCTGCGCTCCATCCAGTTCTATCATAACCTGATACAGTAAATCATCCATAACACGATTTATCAGATACCGTTTTTCTCCAAGAGAAACCAGATAGCTTCCATGTCTGGATGGAGAAGTCCAGTCCGAACCGGTTATATCCGGAGAACCGTAGGGAAATTCCAGTTCCAGGCTCATATTTTTTTTCAACGATTCCCCTGCTTCTATCCTCAGTCCAAGCCGGTTGCTGTTTCCGCTGCATACAGTCTGTACCTTTACCGCTTCCTTATCAACTTGAAACGAACTGTTTAAAATACCCGTATACAAATCCAGTTCCTGATGGACCTCTGTAATCTGCCCCGAGGAAATCCTTCGTCCATTTACCCGGAACCCCAAACGGTAAAGATTTATCTTATGAGGATTTTTTCTCAGCCAGTCATAAACCTTCTCGTTCTTCTCCGTTTTTTTCACCGGATAGCGAAATGTACGTCCTTCGCGTTTATAGGAAGTCATCTCCAGATCTTTAAGACTGTACACACGTCCATGGTCACTCTCTGTATGCCATCCAAAATTTCCCATTGTACAAAGAGGAAATGCATCTCTATACTCTTCATACAATGTTTGAACTCCCGTTACATCCGCTGTAAAAACGAACTCTCCATTCCCCACGGAAAGCGGAGAATCATATGCTGGTTCGTACAATATTATGTTGTGTTTTTTTATCAATTTATATCGGTTTATCATCTATTTTTTAGAGTTTTTTACTGTTTTCTCTTTCCTTTCTTTGTTTCCATTAGTATATACCGTCATTTTTATTTTTTCAATATTCCCGCCTCATTGTGGCCCAATACTGAAAATCCGCATCAAATTCAAACTATATTTACTGCCTCTTTCCAAAAAAAGAACGGTCATTTTCACAAAAGAAAAGCCGTTCTTTCCAACACTCAGAAGAAAATCTCTGCCTGTATATTTCTGATTTTACCGATTCTCAATCTCCATCAGCATATTCACTCGTCTCTCATGCCTGCCGCCTTCAAACTCAGCGTCCAGCCATGCTTCGGTGATCATCTTTGCCATCTCGCTTCCCACTACTCTGGCGCCAAAGGCAAGGACGTTGCTGTTATTGTGCATACGGGACAGCTTTGCGCTGTAGGGTTCGCTGCATACACAGGCGCGCACGCCCTTTACCTTATTAGCTGCCAGTGAAATGCCTACGCCGGTGCCGCAGATCACGATACCCAGATCTGCTTCTTTGGAAGCCACAGCCCGTCCTACCTTTTCACCATATACAGGGTAATCGCAGCTTTCTGTAGAATTGGTACCCAAATCAATAACCTCGTAGCCTTTTCCCTCTACAAACTCCTTAATAATATTTTTAAGCTCAATGGCTGTATGGTCGTTTCCCATTGCAATTTTCATTTTCATTTTCTCCTCATTCTCTCAAAAAATTCCTCCATCCGGTCAAGCCGGGAGGTCATGGACATAAGCAGCAGATCTGCCGCAGTAAGCGCTGCCATGGCTTCTGCCACCACAACTGCCCTTGGAACGATAATGGGATCGTGACGTCCATGGATCTCGATCTCCCGTTCTTTCCCGCTCCGGTCCACCGTGGACTGAGGCTGGGCAATGGACGGAGTAGGCTTAAAGGCCGCCCGTATTACAACCGGGCTGGAATCGCTCATCCCTCCCAGGACGCCACCGGAGTGATTGGTTCGCTTGGCCGGGTGGCCCGCACTGTCAATGCAGAAGCTGTCGTTATTCTGTGAACCGGTGGATACTGCCGCCTCAAATCCGTCTCCGATCTCAACGCCTTTCACTGCTCCAATGGACATCATGGCTTTTGCCAGAGCCGCATCCAGCTTGTCAAACACCGGCTCTCCCACGCCTGCGGGAAGCCCCTCGATCACACACTCTACCACACCGCCGCAGGAATCCCTTCGAGCCATCATATCCTCTAAATAACTCTCTGCTTCCTTTGCCGCAATGTCATCAGGCATATAAAGACGGTTTTCCCACATTTTGGAAATCTCCATCCGGGACCGGTCGATGCTTACAGGGCCGATTGCGCTGGTATAAGCAAAAACCCTTACCCCAAGGCGCTCCAGAAGCTTTGCGGCCACTGCTCCGGCTGCTACCCGGCCAATGGTCTCCCGTCCGGAGGAACGGCCGCCTCCTCTGTAATCCCTGAAGCCATACTTTTGATCAAAGGTGAAATCTGCATGACCGGGGCGGTATACATCCATGATATTGCTGTAATCGTGGGATCTCTGGTCTGTATTCCGCACCTCCAGGGCAATCGGCGTTCCGGTTGTCTTTCCTTCAAAGACGCCAGAAAGGATTTCCACCTGATCGCCCTCCTGTCTGGCTGTGGTAAAGCGGCTCTGCCCCGGCTTTCTCCGGTCTAAATATCTCTGAATATCTTCTTCATCTAAGGGCAGACCTGCCGGACAGCCGTCTATGACCACGCCAATGCCCTTTCCATGGGACTCTCCCCAGGTGCTGACGCGAAAAAGCGTCCCGTAAACTGAACCCGCCATGACTAATCTCCAATCTTTACAATCGCACAGCAGTTTGGTTCATTAACCGGAATGCTTCTTCCGCTCATGACCAGAAGTCCCTTCTCATAGTCTACCTTAAAGAAGGAAATGCTGCCGCTGTCATGGTTAATGGACGCAATATGCTTCCCATCCGGGAAAACAGCCACGTCCTTAGGATATTCGCCGCTGATCGGCAGGCAGCAGATCATGGAAAGAAGTCCTGTTTCCTCATCCCTGCTGTAGATACTTACCGTATTCTCTCCCGCATTGGTGCAGTAAACATACTTCTCATCCCAGGACATACGCATCGCGCAGGCTGCCGTAAGATTGCCCGGATTTTTCGTCGAGGTAGTAGAAATCGTCTGGATCTTCTCGATTACGGGAGCTCTGTCCCCTGTCTCATAAGTAAATACATCAATTACATTTTTAAGCTCGTACATCAGATAAAGGAAGCGTCCGTCCCTGCTGAACCGGAAATGTCTGGGCGCAGATTCCAGGTCGCAGCGGATGGCGTCTACCTGAACCATCTTCTGTTCCTTATCATTAAAGCGGTAAATCTTTACCTGATCCACTCCGTTATCCACACTGAGGACGTATTTATTGTCCGGCATCCGGCGGGTGCATGTCACGTGAGGGCGGAAATTACGCTCTGCCACGCTTCCGTATCCTTTATCATATACACCGTCCACGATCCCCCCTACGGAGCCGTCTTTGTTCAAGCTCAGGATCGTGGTCTTTCCGTCATGATAACCGGATACGAAGATAAACTTGTCCTCCAGATCGCTGCACAGATGACAGCCCCTCATTCCGCGGATGGGCGCGCTGTTTAAACGCGCCAGGGCGCCGTTCTGCAGGATCCGGAAAGACACCACTCCTTCATCGGCAATGGAATACAATGTCTTTCCATCGCTGGAGGCAATTACATAGGAAGAATTATTTACCTCCATCTCGCATCGCTCCTTAAACGTTCCCTTCTCCACATCTACGTCAAATACTGTGATTCCCTTTGCTTTCCCGGTATAGGAGTAGGATCCCACATATGCCATATATCTGCCGCTCATACCTGTATTTACCTCCTGAAAATAAGTCCGATTTTGTTAAAACCTATCATATCATAATTTTTATTATTTGTTAACCGCTAACTTTCAGAAAAGGTATTGACACCTGATTTATTTCATGTATAATGAAATTCGCCTTGTTTATTATTACTAAACTTTTTGATTATTTATATATTGGGTTAGTATTGCTAAACTTTTTGTATATTTTGCAGCCGTGCAGGGAGGAATTGTATGGATATCGGAAACAGACTGAAGGAGCTTCGTGTCTTAAAGGGACTGACTCAGGAGGAGCTGGCCGACCGCTCGGAGCTTTCCAAGGGGTTTATCTCTCAGCTGGAACGCAATCTGACCTCCCCCTCTATCGCTACTCTGATGGATATTCTCCAGTGTCTGGGAACTACCATCGGGGAGTTTTTTACGGAAGAGCCTGAGGAACAGATCGTATTCGGCACTCAGGACTACTTTGAAAAAGTAGATCCTGAATACAACAATGAAATCAAATGGATCATTCCCAATGCTCAGAAAAACACCATGGAACCCATTCTCTTAACGCTCAAAGCCGGCGGTTCTACCTACCCGGATACACCTCATGAGGGAGAAGAATTCGGCTATATTCTGAAGGGTTCTGTTTCCATCCATCTGGGAAAAAAGACATACCATGCCAAAAAGGGAGAATCCTTCTATTACACAGCAGATAAAAAACACTATCTTTCAAGCAAAAACGGCGCCATGCTCATCTGGGTAAGTTCACCTCCCAGTTTTTAATACGGCCTCCGTTGTAAAAAAGACAATGTTATGACCCACTTCACTTTATAAAGGAGAAAAGACAAATGAGCCAGCCATTGATTGATTTACAGCACATCTCAAAAAGCTTTGACGGCGAGCTGATCCTGGATGATCTGAATCTCTCCATCAGGGAAAACAGCTTCGTCACCTTACTTGGTCCCAGCGGCTGCGGAAAGACCACTACTCTGCGTATCCTGGGAGGCTTTACCAGTCCCGATACCGGAAGGGTTCTCTTTGATGGTCAGGATATCACAAAGCTTCCGCCCAACAAGCGGCAGTTAAATACGGTTTTTCAGAAATATGCCCTGTTTCCTCATATGAGCATTGCAGACAATATTGCCTTTGGCCTGAAAATAAAAAACAAGCCCAAAAACTATATTGATGACAAAATCCGCTACGCATTAAAGCTGGTCAATCTCTCCGGCTACGAAAAGCGCGATGTAACCTCTCTCTCCGGCGGTCAGCAGCAGCGTATTGCCATTGCAAGAGCCATTGTAAACGAACCGAGAGTGCTGCTCCTTGACGAGCCTCTGGGCGCTCTGGATTTAAAGCTGCGCCAGGATATGCAGTATGAACTGATCCGCCTGAAAAATGAGCTTGGCATCACTTTTATCTATGTAACCCACGATCAGGAAGAGGCTCTTACCATGTCAGACACCATTGTTGTTATGAACCAGGGCTATATCCAGCAGATGGGATCTCCGGAGCAGATCTACAATGAGCCGGAAAATGCCTTTGTAGCCGACTTTATCGGCGAAAGCAACATCGTCCACGGCATCATGCTTCAGGACGAGCTGGTTGAGATCTTCGGAGCAAAATTTGCCTGTGTGGATAAGGGCTTTGGCACAAATAAGCCAGTGGATGTCGTGATCCGTCCTGAAGATATCGACCTTGTAGAACCGGAAAAGGGCACGCTTGTCGGCACAGTGACCCATCTGATCTTCAAGGGTGTTCACTATGAGATGGAAGTTACTACCCCGGACGGCTTTGAGTGGCTGGTTCACTCCACTGATATGTTCCCCGTTGGAAAGCAGGTGGGAATCCATGTAGATCCCTTTGATATCCAGATCATGAACAAGCCTGCGTCTGAGGATGAGGAGGCGCTGGGAGTCGATGAATAAGGAAAAGAAATATCTCGATCTGGGGAAATCCCTTCTCTCCGGCCCCTATCTGGTCTGGATGACCGGTTTTACTATTATTCCTCTGCTCATGATTCTCTGGTATGGACTGACGGGACGTGACGGAGCTTTTACATTGGAAAATATCCTGTCAATCGCAGAACCGGATCATATGAAGGCTCTGGTGCTGTCTCTGGGTTTATCCCTGATCAGCACTCTGCTGTGCCTTTTTCTTGCATATCCTCTGGCTATGATTTTAAGAGGACGGGGAAATAAGGCCGGCAGCTTTATCGTATTTATTTTTATCCTCCCCATGTGGATGAATTTTCTGCTGAGAACCCTTGCATGGCAGACGCTTCTGGAGAAAAACGGCGTAATCAACGGAATCCTTTCCTTTTTCCATCTGCCCGGTATCTCCATTATCAATACTCCGGCAGCTATTGTACTGGGTATGGTATACAACTTCCTGCCCTTTATGGTTCTTCCGATTTATAATGTACTTGCCAAGATTGACGACAGCGTTATCAATGCGGCTCAGGATCTGGGAGCCAATACCTTCCAGACCTTTATAAAGATCTGGCTTCCTTTAAGCCTTCCGGGAGTCATCAGCGGAATCACCATGGTATTTGTGCCTTCTCTGACCACATTCGTTATCTCAGACCTCTTAGGCGGCAGCAAGATCCTTCTCATCGGAAATGTAATCGAGCAGGAGTTCACACGCGGAAGCAACTGGAACCAGGGAAGCGGTCTTTCCCTGGTGCTGATGATCTTTATTCTGATCAGCATGGCTATGATTGCCAAATATGACAAAAATGGAGAAGGGAGCGCATTCTGATGGTAAAAAGCAGAAAAATGATACGGAAGATCATTTCCGATTTCTATATGGTGCTTATCCTGATCTTTTTGTACGCACCCATCCTCACTATGATGGTATTGTCCTTTAACCAGTCCAAATCCAGAGCACGGTGGGGCGGTTTTACTCTTGACTGGTATCTGCAGATGTTTGACAGCCGCTCCATTATGAGCGCCCTGTCAACCACCCTGATTATTGCTTTTGTTTCAGCCCTTGCGGCAGCTGTTATCGGAACAGCGGCAGCTATTGCCATTCAGTCCATGAGGCTGGTTCCCAGGACAATTATTATGGGGATCACAAACATTCCCATGCTGAATGCAGATATCGTTACAGGCATTTCACTGATGCTGTCCTTTATTGCCTTTGGCGTATCATTAGGCTTTAAAACCGTGCTGATCGCTCATATCACCTTTAATATACCTTATGTGATCTTAAGCGTCATGCCCAAACTGAAGCAGACGGATAAGAGTACCTATGAGGCGGCTCTGGATCTGGGAGCCACTCCCCTTCAGGCCTTTTTCAAGGTGGTATTCCCGGATATTCTGCCCGGAGTGCTGTCCGGCTTCCTTTTATCCTTTACCATGTCCCTTGATGATTTTATTATCACCCATTTTACAAAGGGCGCAGGCATCAATACTTTGTCTACACTGATTTACAGCGAGGTACGCAGGGGCATTAAGCCATCCATGTATGCCCTTTCCACAGTCATTTTCCTGACTGTACTGATCCTTCTGCTGATCGTAAATTTTCGTTCCTTTAAGAAAAAGAACTGAAACAACTCATTACTATTAAAAAGGAGAGCGACCCATGAAACGAACACCCATCCTCCTCACAGCAGGAGCACTGGCTGCCCTGATGACCGCAGGTCTTCTGACCGGCTGCGGCGGTTCCGGCAAAAATGGTTCTTCGGGAGATGACAACAAGCTTTATGTATACAACTGGGGCGAATATATTGACGAAAGCGTCATCAACGACTTTGAAAAGGAAACCGGTATTCAGGTGGTCTACGACGTATTTGAAACCAACGAAGAAATGTATCCTGTAATTGAAGCCGGAGGCGTAAGCTACGATGTGGTATGTCCCTCCGACTATATGATCCAGAAGATGATCGAAAACAACCTTCTGGCTGAAATCAACTTTGACAATATCCCCAATTACAAAGAAATCGGACAGGAATATCTGGATATCTCCAAAGGTTTTGACCCGGAAAACAAATATTCCGTTCCCTACTGCTGGGGTACCATGGGAATCCTCTACAATACGCAGATGATCGAGGAGCTGGGCGTTCCTGCTCCCACCAAATGGGCCGATCTGTGGGACGAACGTCTGGAGGGAGAAATTCTCATGCAGAACAGCGTCCGCGACGCCTTTACCGTAGCTTTAAAGAGCCTTGGATATTCCTTAAATACCCAAAATCCTGATGAACTGCAGCAGGCAAAGGATGAGCTGATCCGCCAGAAGCCTCTGGTTCAGGCTTATGTAATTGACCAGGTAAGAGATAAGATGATCGGCGGAGAAGCAGCCGTGGGAGCCATCTACTCCGGAGAAATGCTCTATATCCAGAATGCAGTTAAGGAGCAGGAAGCTGATTTTACTCTGGAGTATGTAATTCCGGAGGACGGAACCAACTACTGGGTTGACTCCTGGGTCATTCCCGCCAATGCAGAGCACAAAGAAAATGCAGAAAAATGGATTGACTTTCTGTGCCGCCCCGATATCGCAAAGAAAAATTTTGAGTACATTACCTATGCCACTCCCAACAAAGGTGCCTATGAGCTGCTGGATGAGGAGCTGAAACAGAATAAAGCTCTGTTCCCGGATCTCTCCGCTCTCACCAACTGTGAAATCATACAGTACCCCGGCGAAGAAGCCGACGCCCTTTATAACGAGCTCTGGAAAGAGGTCAAGGCAAACTGACGGACTGCTGCGGCTGTCCCATCTACGCGTTTACTAATGGAGGATAAGAATGAAAAAGAAAACAGCTGTTTCACTGGGCATGCTCTCTCTGGCCCTTGCCGCCGGTCTTCTCACTGCCTGCGGTTCCGGCCAAAAAACCGGGGCTGAGGAAGGATCCGGCGAAGACAACAAATTATATGTATACAACTGGGGCGAATACATTGACGAAAGCGTAATTGACGAATTTGAGGAAGAAACAGGAATCGAAGTCGTATACGACCTTTTTGAAACAAATGAAGAAATGTATCCCATCATAGAAGCGGGAGCGGTAAAGTACGATGTGATCTGTCCTTCCGACTATACCATCCAGCGTATGATCCAGAATAACCTGCTGGCTGAAATCAATTTTGACAATGTACCCAATATCAAAGAAATCGGCCCGGAATATATGGATATGGCAAAGGATTTTGATCCGGAAAACAAATATGCCGTTCCCTACTGCTGGGGCACAGAAGGAATCCTCTACAATAAGCAGCGCTTTGATGAGCTTGGCATCCCATATCCCACCAAATGGGCAGATCTGTGGAATCCTGAGTTAGAGGGCGAGATCCTGATGCACAATACCCTGCGCTATGCATTTATGGCCGCATTAAAGATCAAGGGCTACTCTTTGAATACCACAGACCCGGATCAGCTGGCTGAGGCCAGAGATATGCTCATTGAGCAGAAGCCCCTGGTTCAGGCCTATGTAATCGACCAGGTAAGGGACAAGATGATTAACGGCGAGGCAGCTGCTGCCATGCTCTACTCCGGTGATCTCCTTTATATTCAGGATACCGCAAAGGAACAGGGTTCTGAATTTGATCTGGAGTATGTGCTTCCCGAAGAGGGAACCTCCTACTGGATCGACTGCTGGGTCATCCCTGCCAATGCAGAGCACAAGGAAAATGCCGAGAAATGGATTAACTTCCTGTGCCGCCCTGACATTGCAAAAAAGAACTTTGAATACATTACCTACGCTACCCCTAACAAGGGCGCCTTTGAGCTGCTGGACGAGGAGCTGCAGAATAACAAGGCTGTGTTCCCGGATCTTTCCCAGCTGAAAAACAGCGAGAGCGTTCAGTATCTGGGCGAGGAAGTAAATGATATGTACAATGAGATGTGGAAGCAGGTAAAGGCAAACTAAACAGCTGTCTGTGAAAGAGCCGGGCATATCATCAGTGGACAAAATGAATCATGGTTTGCTTGTCAATCCTTTTCTTCTATGATACACTGAAGAGGTAGCAGTTCCCGTTTTTCAGGCAGACGGGAAAGAAAACCGTAAGGGGGAATGTTTGTTTTGAAAATACAGGAATCCGCTGAAAACTACCTGGAAACGATCTATATGCTGAGCCGCCATAAACCCTATGTCCGCTCCATTGATATTGCAAATGAACTGAGTTTTTCAAAGCCCAGTGTCAGCGTAGCTATGAAAAACCTGAGGGAAAACGGCTATATCCGCATGGATGAACAGGGTCACATCACACTTACTGAGACTGGACAGTCCATTGCTGACGTTATGTACGAACGCCATATTCTTTTGTCCAACTGGCTGATCTATCTGGGTGTGGATCCTCAGACAGCTGCAGAGGATGCCTGCCGTATGGAGCATGTAATCAGTCCGGAAAGCTTTGAAGCAATTAAGAAACATATTACCCAGGGAAATGAGCTTCCAAAGGAGCTTAAAGAGGAATCTATTCATGCTTAAAGACCTTGTAAAAAGCTGCCGCTCCTATCGGCGGTTCTATGAAGATATATCCATTCCGCAGGAAGAGCTGACAGATATGATCGATACGGTGCGCCTTACAGGCTGCACAGCCAACTGTCAGCCCCTAAAATACCGCATCATCCGTACTCCGGAGGAATGCGCGGCAATTTTTCCCAGTCTTTCCTGGGCAGGCGCCCTGAAAGACTGGGACGGACCGGAAAAGGGAGAACGGCCCTCTGCCTATATCGTCATTCTCTGTGATCTGACTGTGGCCAAAAATAAACAGTGGGATGAGGGAATCGCCGCCCAGACGCTCATGCTGGCAGCTGCAGAAAAGGGCTATGGCGGCTGCATGATCGGAAGCTGCAGGCGCAGTGAGATTCTGTCCATTTTAAAGCTTAATCCGGAAAACTATTCTGTGGGCCTGGTTCTGGCCCTGGGAAAACCCAAAGAAGAGGTCCGGCTTGTACCTGTAGGGGACGATGGAAGCACAACGTACTACAGGGATGAAAATCAGGTGCATTATGTTCCCAAGAGAAGTCTGGAGGATGTGCTGGTTTGATTTCTTCCGTTTTACAGAGATAAATTCTGCTTTTGACATTTTCATATGACACCTAAAAAGGACGCCGTTCTGCCTGAGCAGATGCGTCCTTTTTTCATTCCATTATATCGTTTTTATCTACCAATCAGCTTCATAAACAAAGGAATCTGTCTATATAATTATCCCTTCAGAGCCCTCATGGCATTCAAAATCGCGATCACGGACACTCCCACATCCGCAAACACAGCTTCCCACATATTAGCCACGCCAAAGGCTCCCATCGCCAGAACGATCAATTTCACGCCCAGGGCAAAGACGATATTCTGCATCACAATTCGGAGTGTTTTACGGGAAATACGGACAACGGCTGCAATCTTTCTGGGATCATCATCCATAAGGACAATATCAGCCGCCTCGATAGCTGCGTCCGATCCCATGCTTCCCATAGCGATTCCCACATCTGCACGGGAGAGCACCGGGGCATCATTGATGCCGTCGCCTACAAAGACCAGCTTCTCCTTTCCCTTGCATTCTGCCAGCAGTTTTTCTACCATATCTACCTTGTCGCCGGGAAGGAGTTCTGCATGAACCTCATCCAGGCCGATTTCCTTTGCCACTGCTTCCCCGGTTTCCTTTCGGTCTCCGGTAAGCATCACTGTCTTTGCAGCACCGGCCTTTTTAAGATCGCGTATTGCTTCTGGAATGCCTTCTTTTATTACATCGGAAATAAGAATGGAACCCAGAAAATTTCCTTCCTCTGCCAGATAAACCACCGTTCCCACGCCCGGACATGGCTTATAGGCAATATTTTCCTTCTTCATCAGACGGTCATTTCCTGCCAGCACAGTGCGTCCATCTGCCTTCACACGGATTCCATGACCGGGAATCTCCTCCGCATCTGCGATCCGCGTATGCTCAAAAGAATGCCCCCAAGCTTCACGGATAGACCTGGAAACAGGATGGTCAGAGGAGCTTTCTGCCAGGGCTGCCAGTTCTAACAGAGCCAACTGGGAAGCCGACCAGCCGTCAGCTTTATCTGTATCCTGCCTTTTCTCTATTGTTTCCTGAGCCGCATCTCCGGACGGATAAATGCCTGTCACCTTAAATTCTCCCTTAGTAAGGGTTCCCGTCTTGTCAAATACCACTGTATGGACATTTGCAAGAGCCTCCAGATAATTACTTCCCTTTACCAATACACCTTTTTTAGAAGCCGCTCCGATTCCGGAAAAGAAGCTCATGGGAACGGAAATGACCAGTGCACAGGGACAGGAAATCACCAGGAAAGTACAGGCTCTGCGTATCCCTTCGCTCCATGTCTGTCCAAAAAACAGCGGAGGAAGAATAGCAAGAACTACTGCCGCAATCACCACAACTGGGGTATAATACCTTGCAAACCGGGTAATAAAGTTCTCCACCGGCGCCTTTTTGCTGCTGGCATTCTCTACCAGTTCCAGAATACGTGCTACTGTGGAATCGTCAAATTCTTTCGTAACCTCTACCCGCAGCAGTCCGCTTCCATTGACGCATCCACTGATCATCTCATCTCCTGCTCTGACTCTTCTCGGGACGGACTCTCCTGTAAGAGCAGATGTATCGATCATGGAGTCTCCGGAAATAACCCTTCCGTCCAGAGGGATCCTCTCTCCGGCCTTTATGACAATTATATCCCCCACTGATACATCATCCGGATCCACCTGCTTTAGCTGTCCGTCTTCTTCAATATTGGCATACTCCGGGCAAATATCCATCAGGTCTGAGATTGACTGGCGGGAACGGTTTACGGCATAATTCTGAAACAGCTCCCCTACCTGATAAAACAGCATCACCGCAACTGCTTCTGAGTACTGTTGTACCGCAAATGCTCCTACTGTAGCCAGAGCCATCAGAAAGTTTTCATCAAACACCTGTCCGTTTCTGATATTGCGCAGAGCCCGGTAAATAATATCCCATCCGATGAAAAAATAGGGGATCAGATACAGCGCCGGCCATACCGGGCTTTTCTCCCCAAACGGCAGAAGTCCCAAATGCTCTGTTACTGTCAGGGCAATATAGATTCCAAAGGTTCCAAGGATACGTATAAGCATACGCTTCTGCTTTACTGTCATGTTCCGTTATTCCTCCTGATGCATCATTCTCAACGGCTCTACATCTGAATTGTACAGTCCGGCTCTACTTTTCTGCATACAGACTGCACTTCCTCCATAATCTCATCAAAACGGCTGTCATCCGCTTCAATCGTCATCTTCTGAGTCATAAAGCTCACATTGGCATCCCTTACCCCGTCAATCTTTTTAATGGCGTTTTCCATCTTTGCAGCACAGTTCGCACAGTCTAAATTAGTTAATTTGAATTTCTTTTTCATGTTCTTATTTTCCTCCATTTTTATATTCTTACTCTGATATATGATCCATACCCTGACTGAGTATGGTCTTTACATGGCTGTCTGCCAGAGAATAAAATACGGCCTTTCCTTCCCGCCGGTTCTTCACCAGACGGTTCTGCTTTAAAATCCTAAGCTGATGGGAAATAGCGGACTGATTCATGTTTAAAAGCTGGGCAATATCGCACACGCACATCTCTGATTCAAACAATACATACAAAATCTTAATCCGTGTGGAATCGCCAAACACCTTAAAAATCTCCGCCAAATCGTACAGCTGATCCTCATCCGGCATCTTATCAGTCACGGACTTTACCACATCCTCATGAACCTGATAAAAATCACAGCACTCTACATCATTTAATGCCATTTTTTTCCTCCTCTCCTTCGGCCGCTTAATATATGAATAAATGTTCATATGTTTATATAAACAGTATAGTTCTTTTTTTCTGAATGTCAATAGTTAAATTTAAAAAATAAAAAAGCAGTGCCCTGAGATCTCATTTCTCAAAAGGCACTGCCTCAAATTTTAAAATATTACTGTTTTTCTTCTTCCGCAACCTGGATTCCCAGCTCTTCCAGCTGTTTTCCATCTACAGGAGCAGGAGCTTCCGTCATCAGACAGGATGCGTCCTTCACCTTAGGGAAGGCGATCACGTCGCGGATGCTGTCTGCGCCGACCATCAGCATAACCATACGGTCAAGGCCGTATGCCAGACCTGCATGAGGCGGAACACCGTACTTGAATGCCTTTAACAGGAAGCCGAACTGTTCCTGTGCACGCTCAGGAGTAAAGCCCAGAACCTCAAACATCTTTGACTGGATATCGGCCTGATGGATACGGACAGAACCGCCGCCCATTTCCACGCCGTTTAATACGATATCGTATGCCTTTGCACGGACACGGCCTGGATCAGAGTCAAGGTACTGCAGATCCTCCTCCATCGGCATGGTAAATGGATGATGCATTGCCACATAGCGGTCCTCTTCCTCAGAATACTCAAGAAGCGGGAACTCAGTTACCCACAGGAACTTAAAGTCATCTTTTTTCAGCAGATCCAGCTGTCTTGCCAGCTCCAGACGCAGGTTGCCCAACACGTCGAATACAACCTTGTCCTTATCTGCTGCAAAGAGAAGGAGATCGCCCGCTTTTCCGTCCATGGCAGCGATCAGGGCAACCATTTCCTCTTCCTTCATAAACTTTGCAAAGGAAGACTTAAAGGTGCCGTCCTCATTGATGGCAATGTATGCAAGACCCTTTGCCCCAAAGCCCTTTGCATACTCTACCAGAGCGTCGATTTTCTTTCTAGGCATATGGCCCTGGCCCTCAGCATTGATACCGCGGACAGAACCGCCATTTTCCAGAGCGCCCTTAAATACCACAAATTCGCAGTCCTTCACAACCTCGGAAACATTCTTTAATTCCATTCCAAAGCGCAGATCCGGCTTGTCGGAACCGAAGCGGTTCATCGCCTCTCTCCATGTCATGCGCTGGATGGGAAGCTGCAGCTCATAACCGCAGATTTCCTTAAAGAGCTTCTGTAAGAGACGCTCATTTACATCCAGAACATCATCTACATCCACAAAGGACAGCTCCATATCGATCTGTGTAAATTCCGGCTGGCGGTCTGCACGCAGATCCTCGTCGCGGTAGCAGCGGGCCAGCTGGAAATAGCGGTCATAGCCGGATACCATTAACAGCTGCTTAAACAGCTGGGGAGACTGGGGCAGAGCATAGAAAGAACCGGGATGCACACGGCTGGGAACCAGGTAATCTCTTGCGCCTTCAGGGGTGCTCTTAATCAGAGTAGGAGTCTCAATCTCAAGGAAGCCCTCTTCTGCCAGAAATGCTCTTGTGAGAGTTGCCACGCGGCTGCGGGTAATCAGATTGTGCTGGATATCAGGCCGTCTCAAATCAAGGAAACGGTACTCCAGACGCAGCTCTTCCTTTGTCTTGCTCTTCTCCTCAATAGGGAATGGCGGTGTCTCAGACTCAGCCAGGATCCGCAGGGAATTGGCACGGATCTCGATGGCTCCTGTAGCCAGATTTTCATTTACAGCGCCGGAACGGGCCTCTACGCGGCCTTCTACTGCCACTACAAACTCGCTTCTTAACTTCTCAGCCTTTGCGAAGTTCTCAGCGCCGCAGTCATTTTCCTCGAAAATCAGCTGTAAAATACCGGAACGGTCTCTTAAGTCTACGAAAATAATGCCGCCTTTATTTCTGCTCTTCTGAACCCAGCCCATAACGGTGACATTTTCACCGATCTGCGCTGCAGTTACCTCTGTACATCTGTGGGTACGCTTCAACCCAGCCATTGATTCTGCCATGATTATTCTCCTTTATCATCGTAAAGATTTATCGCATTCGCGCATTTTCGCCCTTAATGCTTCAGGCTCTCTCTGTAAAACTCCTTAAACTCTCCATAGCCCTCTTTGCCAAGCTGCTCCTTCTGGAACTTCTTGTTTTTATTCATCTGGGCTACCAGCACCTGAACGCCGTTCTTTCTCTCCTCCATGGCCTCACGAATCACTGCTGCCAGAGCTGCGGAATCGATGCCCTTTTCAAAGAGATATGCCTTCTTTTCTCCGGCTCCCGGAACGGTAAAGCCGTTATCTAAGAGGATGGTGACAATGCGCTCAAAACCGATGGAAAAGCCGCAGGCCGGCGTTTCCATGCCAGTGAACTTTCCGATCATCTTATCGTAGCGTCCGCCGCCGGCAACAGAACCGCCGAAGCCCTCCATGGATACCTCGAAAATAGTGCCTGTGTAGTAGGACATACCACGAACCAGAGTGGGATCAAATACAAGTCCAAACTCAGTTTCAGCCACATCCTTAACGGTCTCCATAATGTGTACCAGTCCCTGACATACAGCCGGGTCCATCACATCCTTTAAGGTCTCGCCCAGAGCCTTTACACCCTCTGCATCTCTTGTAACGGTACGGAGAAGCTCCAGATAACGGTCTACGCTTTCCTTTGCATTTCCATTTTCAAGAAGCTCCTTCTCCACACCCTCAAAACCGATCTTGTCCATCTTGTCAAGGGTAATCAGAACACTGTCCATAGCCTCCTCAGAGAAGCCGCAGTAGCGGGCCATGCCAAAAAGGATACCACGGTCGTTGATACGGACGGTAAAACCATTGTCAGGGCAGATTTTTCCAAGAGCGGTTGTAGTGGCTAAAATCAGCTCAATCTCTGCCAGATTGGTAGCATCACCCAGAATGTCAATATCACACTGGGTAAACTGACGGAAACGGCCCTTCTGGGGACGGTCTGCCCTCCATACGCTTCCCATCTGCAGCGCCTTAAAGGGGCTTGGAAGGCTGGATGCATTGTTTGCATAATAGCGGGACAGCGGCAGTGTCAGGTCGTAGCGCAGACCGCTGTCGGTTAAATCATTTTCATCCTGTGCGGTTTCCAGATTTAACTTGTCGCCTCTTTTTAATACCTTGAAAATCAGTTTTTCATTGTCTCCGCCCTGCTTGCTGGTCAGGTTCTCAATGTGCTCTACACAGGGAGTTTCGATCTGGGAAAAGCCAAAGCTCTTATAGGTTTCACGGATCTGGTTCATAACATACTCACGGATCTGCATCTCGGCAGGCGTGATATCTTTCATTCCGGTTACTGGTTTTTTCGTTAACGGCATAGTATTTTCTCCATAATTTGCGTTTTGTTTCGTGATTACTATTGTAGTGTACTTTTTCTATTTTGCAAGTGTTTTGAGGAAATTCGCGGGAAATCAGGGCTGGAATATACCGTTTACCCCAATATCCTCTCCTTCCGCCCGATCATCTCATCAATCCTGCTGATATACTGCTCTACTTCCTTCACATTCTCGCACCGTTCCCTGCGGTTTTCTGCAGGGAATACAACCTTTGTGGTGGTGCCTGCGCCGCAGGCGGCGATGGTCTGAAGCTCCTCCATGATGAGGATATTGTAAATGCAGGCTTTGCCGGGAAGGGAATAGCCTACGTTTTCAAAATTTCCGGCCATGTTTTTCTGGCGGTAAAGATAATAGGGTTCCATGCCAAGGCGACGGGCGCAGGCCTCGCTCATGGCGATCATCTCAGGTGTATTGTTTATCTTTAAGCCGCCGTACTCTTCCTTAAACATATTTAAACGGGCAGCCCGCTTGATGGCTAGGGAATGAACCGTAAGAGAATCGGGCCTGAGAGCCTCGATCTCTTCCAGTGTGTGGCGTACATCGTCTAAATCCTCCTCCGGAAGCCCCATGATCAGATCCATATTGATATTGTCAAAGCCCAGCTCTCTTGCCATGAGGAACTTTTCCTTTACCATCTCCACCGTATGGCGGCGGCCGATCAGATCCAGAGTCTTCTGGTTCATAGTCTGGGGATTTATGGAAATCCTGGTGATGCCATGGTCTCTCAGCACCCGAAGTTTTTCCTCTGTGATACTGTCAGGCCGCCCTGCCTCCACCGTAAATTCCAAAGCATTCTCCGTATCAAACAACTGATCCAGCTTTGTCAGGATCGCGTCAATGTCCTCTGCCGGCAGAGCAGTTGGGGTTCCGCCTCCAAAGTAGATGGTATCCAGAGGGCGTCCCTTCATCTTGTCTGCCACATATTCCATTTCCTTAAATAATGCTTCCAGATAAAGGCCGGTGCGCCCCTTCCATTTGCTGATGGGATAGGAGGTAAAGGAACAATAAAGGCAGGTGGTGGGACAGAATGGGATTCCCACATACAGGCTGTATCCCCTGTCATAATCCAACGGCTCTAAAAGCATTTTCTCCCTTGCGGCAATTTCAATGCTCAAATCAATCTTTTCATCGCTCGCCAGATAGTTTTTTTTCATAAAGGAGCGGATCTCTTCCTCCTTCCAGCCCTCCTCCAGACGGCTTAAAGCAATCTTGGTGGGCCGGATTCCCGTGAGGGACCCCCAGGGCAGCTCATGGCCGGTGCGTTCTGTGAGCATACGGTAAAATAGCTGCTTTACCACATTTTTCGTCTCGCTGTGGTCGGAAAGATCCGAATATCCTCTGGAGGATGACGCAAGGTGAAAGTCCTCCAGTCCTTCCGGCACTGGAAAATAAGGACTGCAGCCTGCGGCCTCTCCCTCTTTTATCTGTTCCCAGAGGGCAATCCCTACATTCCATTCCTGTCCGGCCGCATCCTCCTCCGAGGCAGCGCAGCCGTCCTCTTCCTTCTGTATGAGACGGGTCTGCACATAAAAATCCACTCCGTCTTTTATTTCATGGGCATATGTTTCACCCGGATAAAAAGACATCAGAAGTTCTCTGATGTCCTGTTCGTATGCATTATCCTGTATCAGTAAACCGATCATTTTGTTCCTGCTTTCTATTTTCTATCTATAGCATGCAATAGGATTGTTCTGCGCCTCATAACCAATGGTAGTGGGCTCTCCATGGCCCGGATAGACCATAGTATCTCCCGGCAGTATAAACAGCTTCCTAAGTACAGAATCCACCAGCGCTCTGCTGCTTCCTGTCGGCAGATCTGTCCGTCCATAGGAATCCTGGAACAGAGTATCTCCAGACAGAAGCACCTCTTCTTCCGGCAGATAATAGCACACAGAGCCTGCGGTATGGCCGGGAGTTGCAATGACTTTCCACTTATATCCCAAAAGCTCCAGCTCATCCCCGTCATGTACCAGCCTGTCTGCATGAAAACTCAGAGAATGGCCTGTAAAATGAGCGGTCAGATTCAAAGACGTATCCGCCAGCATACCATCCTCGGTTTCCGATGCATAGATGGGAATGGTAAAGGCCCTTGCTATCTGAAGAGCCGCTCCGATATGGTCAAAATGCCCATGGGTCAGAAGCACAGCCTGAAGCTTTATCCCAAGCTCACTGCATTTATTTAAAATATAATCTCCGTTGTCTCCGGGGTCTACTGCCACAGCCTCTTTGGTTGTGTCGTTGTAAACCAGGTAACAGTTCGTGCTTACCGGCCCCAATACGCAGGTTTTGATTCTGAAATCGCTCATACGCATCCTCCTTTAGCCCGTGGTTCTCTGGATATCCAGCACGCCTTCAATCTGGCGGATCTTATCTGTGATCCGGTTCAGTTCTTCCGTGCCGTGAATGTCAAAGGTCATGATAATGGTTGCCTTGCCCTGCTTGCTGGTTCTCACATTCATAGAAGTAATATCAATCTGCTTCTCTGTAAATACCTTGGAAATATCCGCAAACATGCCAATGCGGTTATTGGCGAAAATCTGAATTTCCGTAGAGTACTGCTCCGTACTTCCCGCTGTTTCCGCCACCTGCCATTCTGCATCGATCAGACGAACTCTCTCTTCCTGAGGAAGATTGATCACATTAATACAATCTGTACGGTGGATCGACACACCGCGGCCTCTGGTGACAAAGCCTACGATCTCATCGCCGGGAACCGGATTGCAGCAGCGTGAAAAGCGCACTGCCAGGTCATGAAGTCCCTTCACCACAATGCCGCTCTTATTTTTGCGCACCGTCGCTTCTCCGGAGCGGCCGTCTGTATCGGCAATGCCGCCCAATACGTCTGCATCTGTGATCTCACGCTTGCGCTTCTTCTCCCGCTCCTCCATCATCTTATTGATGACCTGGCCTTCCTTCAGGCCGCCGTGGCCGATGGATGCCAGCACGGAATCCCAGTCCTTAAAGGCATACCGGTGCATCACCTTTTCCATAAACTCCGGTTTTCCAAGCTCTGCCCAGTTGATTCCCTTGGCCTTGCAGTAGCGCTCTACCGCCTCACGGCCCCGGATGATGTTGTCCTCCTTCATCTGGGTCTTAAACCACTGGTTGATCTTATTTTTTGCCTGGGTGCTCTTTACCACCTTCAGCCAGTCGCGGCTGGGGCCCTTGCAGTTCTGGGAGGTGACAATCTCGATCTGGTCGCCATTCTGGATCACATACTCAATGGGAACCAGCTTTCCGTTTACCCTTGCTCCTACCATCTTGTTGCCAACCGCACTGTGGATGCAGTAGGCAAAGTCAATAGGCGTAGAGCCGCTTGGAAGGGTCTTTACATCACCCGAGGGCGTAAAGCAGTATACACTGTCGGAAAACAGATCCAGATCGCCCTTTACCATATTTAAGAATTCTTTGGAATCATCCGTATCCTTCTGCCACTCCAGGATCTGGCGCAGCCAGCTCATCTTTTCTTCTTCCTTGCCTGCTGCTACCTGTCCGCTGCCGCTTTCCTTATATTTCCAGTGAGCCGCAATACCGTACTCCGCCGTGCGGTGCATTTCGTAGGTACGGATCTGGATCTCAAAGGGCTGTCCTGTGCTGCCAATGAGCGTAGTATGGAGAGACTGGTACATATTTGGCTTCGGCATGGCGATATAGTCTTTAAAACGACCAGGTATCGGCTTATACATCTCGTGGATGACGCCAAGAGCCGCATAGCAGTCCTTCACCGTTTCTACCATGATGCGCACGGCAAAAAGATCGTAAATCTGATCCAGGGTCTTGTTCTGCTTGACCATCTTTTTATATATGCTGAAGAAATGCTTCACCCTGCCGCCTACGGAAGCCTCGATGCCCGCCTCGTCCATATGCTCTTTTACCTCAGATACAATGGACTGGACAAAGGCCTCTCTGGCGTCCTTTCGCAGATCCACCTTTTCTACCAGATCGTAATACACATCCGGATGGAGGAATTTTAAGGACAGGTCATCCAGCTCGATCTTAATCTTGGAAATACCCAGACGGTCTGCAATGGGAGCATAGATCTCCAGTGTCTCTCTGGCCTTTTCCTTCTGCTTCTCCGGCTTCCAGTATTTTCCAGTCCGCATATTGTGGAGACGGTCTGCCAGCTTGATAATGATGACGCGGATATCCTTTGCCATGGCAAGAAACATCTTCCGCAGGTTCTCCGCCTGGATCTCCACCTTATCCTTGTCCCAGTTTAACTGGGTCAGCTTGGTAACGCCGTCTACCAGAAAGGCTACCTCAGAGCCAAACTCCTTTGTCAGCTGCTCAAGAGTCATAATGGTGTCTTCAACCACATCATGGAGAAGGCCCGCTGCAATGGTCTCCTTATCCATTTCCAGATCAGCCAGAATGATCGCCACGCAGAGCGGATGGATAATATAGGGCTCTCCTGATTTGCGCTTCTGCTCCTTGTGAGCCTCATCAGCGATTTTATATGCCTTTTCGATCATGGTAAGATCATCCGACGGATGGTACTTTCGGATGGCGCGGATCAGATCCTGATACAGTACCTCCGGACTGGTAAAATCAGCCGGCGCTTCCAGTTCAATATCCAGTTTTTCTTTTGTTCCCTCTTTTCCCATATGTGTGGTCACCTTTTTCTTAGAAATAATTAGTTATCATTATAATTTTATTTCTGTGAAAAAGCAAGGCCGTCCTTGAAAATATGGCGTCCATGACCGAAACAAATAAAAATTCAGGGATATCCATACATCCTTTTCATGTACGGTTATCCCTGAATCCATATGTTTATTTCATGCTGTCAGCGCCAAACGGGCCTTTATGACAATTCCAGCTTTCCCGTATAGAGCTGATAATACGTTCCCTTTAAGCGGATCAGATCCTCATGGTCTCCCCGCTCGATGATCCGTCCATGATCCAGCACAATGATCGCGTTGCTGTTGCGGATGGTGGACAGACGGTGGGCGATCACAAATACGGTGCGCCCCTTCATCAGATTGTCCATACCTTTCTGCACAATACTCTCGGTTCTGGTATCAATACTGGAGGTTGCCTCGTCTAAGATCAATACTGGCGGATCTGCCACCGCAGCCCTGGCGATAGATAAGAGCTGTCTCTGGCCCTGGGACAGCTCCTCGCCGTCTCCGCTTAACATGGTATCATAGCCCTGAGGCAGCATACGGATAAACTGATCCGCATGGGCCAGCTTTGCAGCCGCATATACCTCTTCATCTGTAGCATCCAGCTTTCCGTAGCGGATATTTTCCCGGATCGTTCCTGTAAATAAATGGGTATCCTGAAGCACGATTCCCAGAGAACGCCTTAAATCGTCCTTCCTGATCTTCGTAATATTGATGCCGTCATAACGGATCTTTCCATCCTGAATATCGTAAAAACGATTGATCAGGTTGGTAATGGTGGTCTTTCCGGCTCCTGTAGAGCCTACAAATGCCAGCTTTTGACCGGGCTTTGCAAACAGGCTGATATCATGGAGGATCACCTTTTCATCATCATAACCAAAGGTCACATTCTCAAACCGAACGTCGCCTGTAAGCTCTGTATAGGTCACACTGCCGTCGCCGTGGGGATGCTTCCAGGCCCACATGCCGGTACGCTCCTTACATTCAGAAATCACCCCGTCCGCATCCTTTCTGGCATTGACCAGAGTTACATAGCCTTCATCCTTTTCCGGCTTCTCATCAATCAGGGCAAAAATACGTTCCGCGCCTGCCAGAGCCATGATAATGGCGTTAAACTGCTGGGCCACCTGCATAAAGGGCTGGGTAAAGCTCTTTGTAAACTGCAGGTAGGAAGCCATCACACCCAGGGTAATGCCGCCGACTCCCAGCACAGACAGGAAACCTCCCAGCACTGCCGTAAGCACAAACTGCATATTTCCGATGTTTCCGATCACAGGCCCCATAATGTTGGCAAAGGTATTGGCCTGAGAAGCACATTCAAAAAGCGCTTCATTTAATTTGTCAAACTCCTCCTCGGATTTGCGCTCATGGTTAAATACCTTAACCACTCTCTGGCCGTTCATCCGCTCTTCCACAAAGCCTGTTATGTCCGCTACAGCCACCTGCTGGCGCACAAAATATTTTCCGCTGTTTCCTCCGATCTTTCTGGATACGAAAAGCATGACAACAATAACCAGTACAGCCAGCACCGTAAGAGCAGGGCTTAACACCAGCATGGAGATAAAAGTTACTACGATCGTAAAAAAGGAAGACAGCGCCTGGGGGATGGACTGGCTGATCATCTGGCGCAGCGTGTCTGTATCGTTGGTGTAAAGACTCATGATAGAGCCGGTTGTATTCTGATCAAAATACCGGATCGGAAGGGTCTGCATGTGCTCAAACATATCGTCACGGATCCGTTTTAACACACCCTGTCCGATATAGACCATCAGTCTTGTATAGGTAAAGGCGGCAAGTACGCCCGCAACGAAAATACAGGCCAGCGTTCCCAGCACCCGGTACAGCCCGGCAAAATCCGGCGTCTGCTGTCCGATCAGCGGGATAATAAAGTCGTCCAGCAGAAATTTCAGCGACAGAGATACGGAAATGCTTGCTCCTGAACTGATAAAGATACAGATAAATACCAGAAAAAAGCGCAGCTTATACGTTTCTGTCACATATTTTAAAAGACGCTTTGCGGTCTGAGCCGTGTTTTTGGAAATCTGTAGTTTCTTACTGCTCATTCTCTTCGCCTCCCTTCATCTGAGACTCATATACTTCACGGTAGATCTCATTGGTGCGCAGAAGCTCACTGGAAGTACCCACGCCCACAATCTGTCCTTCCTCCAGAACAATGATCTGATCTGCGTCCTCAATGGAGGAAACCCGCTGGGCAATAATGATCTTTGTAGTATCGGGAATCTCCTCTCTGAAGGCCCTGCGGATGAGAGCATCCGTCTTTGTGTCTACCGCACTGGTAGAATCATCCAGGATCAGGATCTTAGGCCGCTTTAACAGCGCTCTCGCAATACACAGGCGCTGCTTCTGGCCGCCGGATACGTTGTTTCCGCCCTGAACGATCATAGTATCATAACCGTGAGGAAACTCCTTCACAAACCCGTCCGCCTGAGCCAGACGGCATACCCGCTCCACTTCCTCATTGGAGGCCCTTTCATTGCCCCAGCGGATATTCTCATAAATGCTTCCTGTGAAAAGCACATTTTTCTGGAGCACCATGGAAACCTGGTCTCTCAGAACCTCCAGGTCGTACTCTCTTACATCAATTCCGCCTACCTTTACGCTTCCCTTTGTCACATCATATAATCTGGGAATCAGCTGTACCAGCGTGGATTTGGAGCTTCCGGTCCCTCCGATAATGCCTACGGTCTGTCCCGGCTTGATGGAAAGATTTACATCCTTTAAGGAAAGAGGGCCGCCTTCACCTGCATAGCTGAAATCTACATGCTCAAAGGTGATGCTTCCGTCCGCAACCTCCTTCACCGCCTGCTCCTTTGCCTGCATTTCAGGCACTTCCGTAAGGACACTGGTAATACGGTCTGTGGATGCCTCAGCAATCATGATCATAACAAAGACGAAGGTAACCATCATCAGGGACATCATGATCTGCATAGCATAGACGATCACGCTTGTCATCTCTCCTGTCTCCATGGTTCCAAAGACAATGCTCCTGCCGCTGATCGCTACCAGAAGGATGATCACTATATAAATTACCGTCTGCATTACAGGAGAATTCCATGCCACAATCCCTTCAGCCTTTGTAAAAAGCTTGTAAACGTACTTGGATATATCATGGAACTTACCGATTTCATAATCTTCCCGTACAAAAGATTTTACCACTCTGGAAGCGTTTACATTTTCCTGTACAGAATTATTTAAAATATCGTACTCGTCAAAAACCTTTACAAAATGGGGATGGGCCTTCTTCGCAATAAAAATCAGGGCGCCGCCCAGAACGGGGATCACAACTAAAAATAAAAGCGCAATCTTTGGATTGATGGTCAGAGTCATAACCCATGATAAAGCTACCATGATGGGCGCTCTGGCTAACAGGCGCAGGCTCATCATATAAGCCATCTGAACATTGGTAATATCCGTAGTCATACGGGTTACAAGACCTGAGGTAGAGAAATGGTCGATATTCTTAAACGAAAACTCCTGAACCCTGTAAAATATATCATGGCGCAGATTTTTTGCATATCCCGCCGCCGCGATTGCCGCCGTCTTTCCGGCTGTTACGCCGAAATACAGGGCAAGCATTGCCATCACAACCAGTATGAAGCCCCTCTGGATGATGTAAGGCAGATTGCCTCCTGCGATTCCAATGTCAATGATCTTTGCCATTTCCATGGGGATCATAACTTCTAACAGCACCTCCAGCAATACAAATATGGGAGTCAGTATAGACTGCTTTTTGTATTCCCGGACCGACTTTAAAAGTAATTTATTCATCCTTTTCCTCTTCCTCCTTTATGTTTTTATTTGTTTTAGACGCTTCCTCCTCCGCTTTTACAAGATTGCCGAACATCCGGCACATCACACTGCGCCAGATATGAAGCTCTTCTTCCGGGATTCCCTCCATAAGAAGGGCTTCCGTTCTCCCCAGCTGCTCCAAAATCTGGGGACGCAGTGCCTCTGCCCTGGCTGTCGGCACAATGCGCTTGAGCCTTGCATCCTGAGGAACGCTTTCTCTCCTGATGAATCCATTTTTTTCCAAAAGCTTCAGGATCCCTGTTACCGTTGATTTGCGGATACGGAACTCTTCCTCGATATCCTTCTGATACACATCCGTATGAAGGGTCCGCAGAAGGATAAACTTCATAATATGCCGCTGAGACCCGGTCAATCCCTCATCCATCAGCTCCTCCTGGATGTTCCTGCGCTTTAACTGATGAGAGAGCATATGGATCATCCTTCCCATATGCATTGTTTCCATTCTGCATTCCATATCCTGCATCATTTCACCTCTTCGTATGCACTGCTTTCAGATAGTTAGCGTCCTAACTTTTGGTATTATACAGACTTAAAAATTTAATGTCAAGATAGTTTCACAGGGGAAAATGTGAAAAATATGTGTTCAAAAAAGCGTCCATCCCATTTTTCAACAGAATGAACGCTTCTGGACGGAAAATTACTTTCCCTCATAAACGATTGCAGAGTCCACTGCATAATCCTTTAACTTCTCTCTGCCCTTTAATCCGGCCAGTTCCATTACAAAACAGATTTTTACCACCTGGCCTCCCAGCTGTTCGATCAGCTTTATAATCGCCTCTGTAGTGCCTCCGGTGGCGATCAGATCGTCTACGATCACAACCTTCTGGCCCGGACGGATGGCGTCCTTATGGATCTCGATCTCTGCAGTTCCGTATTCTAGTTCATACTCTGCAGAAATGGTCTCGCAGGGAAGCTTTCCCTTTTTGCGCACAGGCACAAAGCTCTTATGCTCTGCATAGGCCACCGGTACACCGAAAATAAAGCCTCTGGACTCCGGCCCAACGACTACGTCATAATCCAGATCCTTCACCATGGCGCGCAGACTGTCTACTGCCAGCTGCAGTCCGTCTGCATCCTGTAAAATAGAGGTTACATCCCTGAAAATGATTCCCGGCTCCGGGAAATCAGGAATGCTTCTTACATATTCTTCCAGTTTTTTCATGTCTGCCTTCTCCTTTTGTTTGATCTGCAATCGGTTCACGGACTATTCTTCCTTCAGGTTCCGTACCGTATCCCGTATGATAAGCTTATTATCCAGATAAATTCTCCTGTTATCCACAATTCCATCGTCCAGACGGCGCAGAAGCACTCTGGCGCCCTCTCTGGCGATATCGCCCATGTTTCTCTCCACCGTAGTCAGATGCATATCGGAATAACCGGACAAATCCCAGTTATCAAAGCCGATCAGAGAAACATCTCCCGGCACAGACAGCCCCGCCTCATCGATCGCTGTCCTTGCTCCAAAGGCCATCTCATCATTAAAACAGAGAATTGCCGTAGGCTCATAGGAAAGGAGCTGTTTTGCTGCGCTGTAGCCGCTTCCGTAACGATAGTTTCCATTAATCATAGGCACCTGATCGGGATCCAGCCCGTGCTTTCGCATGGAGATCCGCCAGCCTCTGTGGCGCAGGCGGGTAGAATCCAGCTCTGGCCTTCCCTCGATGACTGCCAGCTTCCGATGGCCATTATCCAAAAGGTAATCCATGGCCCGTTCCATGGCCCTGGCCTCGTCTGTTGTCACATTGGGCGCATCGATATCCACGGAACGGCAGATAACCGTCATGGGAATCTTCTTTGACAGAACCTCATCCATAAATTCCATATCCTCATTTTTCTGGGACAGGACAATGATCCCGTCAAAATAGCTGGGATTTAAGGTACCCGGTTCATGCATATCAATACCCTTTACCACTACATTATACTTGCTTCCCGTAATACTGTAAACCCCTGTAAGTACATCGTGAAGCACATAGGGAGAAGTCATTTTGCTGATCGTTGAAAAATACAGTCCGATCACATAGGAACGTGATTTTTTCAAGTGGATCGCTGCCTGATTGGGTACATATCCCATTTCAGCCGCCAGACGGCGGATCCTGTCTCTTGTCTCGGAATATCCCCCCACTCCGTTTAAGGCCCTGGAAACCGTTGAATAGGAAACACCCGCCTTTTTAGCGATATCCTTGATCGTTACTGCCACTTTATCCCCTCCGTTTTACATATTCCCGATATTTTCTGTGACAACTGCAGGCCCTTCCTGGCCGCTTATCTCCACATCCTTTAATATAAGCTCTTCGATATTATTTGCATAGATTCCCTGGCGGCAGGTGGTCTTACTGCAGCCCTCCATCATGGCCGGCTGGCCGCACATAGGTTCATCTGCATAAGTTACCCGCACATGCTCCATCTCTACCCGTCCGATCTTCTTTTCCGGCAGGCCATACATATAGGCAGCAGCCACATGGCAATTTCTGGCCTCAATATTTCTAAAGGTAAGGGTAGCGATCTCCGGCAGGCGGTCATCCACCGGTCCGGCTTCCTTGCTGCGGACATACTCAGAATGGCCATCCGGATCGCAGAAATAGAAACAATTGATCACAAAGGGAGTCATTACATGATCCATTGTGATATTTTCAAATAAAATACCCTGAACTACCGCATCCTTTCCACGTCCTCTTCTGGTCTTGATCCGCAGTCCCCGGTCCGTATGAAGGAACATACAGTCTCTTACGGTCAGATTCTTCACGCCTCCGGCCATCTCGCTTCCGATGGTAATGGAGCCGTGGCCGTCGCGCATACAGCACTGGCGGATGGTTACATTTTCACAGGGACGCTTATAGGTAGATCCCATATAGATTTTTCCTGATTTTAAAGCAATACAGTCATCGCCCAGAGAGAAATACACACCTGTAATTTCCACATTTTTACAGGACTCCGGATCCAGGCCATCAGTGTTGGGAGAATCCTTTGGATTTAATACCTTCATGTCCAGGAAACGAAGGTTGTCGGAAAAATAAGGATGGAGATTCCAGCTTGGGCTGTTCTGTACCGTGATACCCTGGAGAACTACATGTTCACACCGCTCTAAAAATACCATTCTGGGGCGGAATGCGCCGTTCATGATCTTGGGATCCTTCCACCAGTTCTCTCTGTTTGCATTTCCATCTATCGTTCCCTGTCCGTAAATCGTTACATTTTTTACGTTCACTCCTGTAATAATAGCTGTAAACATAGGAAGAGGATTTCCCTCCCAGGTACCCAGATTGTACTCATCCTTTTCATTATAACTCTGGATCATCCCTTTGAACACAGGAAAACGGCTGCGGTCTGTAAAAGCAGACAATACGGCTCCCTCATCCAGCTCAATGGAAACATCATCCTTAAGGAACAGAGAGGAGATCCGGTAGGTTCCTGCCGGGATCAGCACACGACTCTCTTTCGGGCAGGCCATGATCGCTGCCTGGATAAAAATCGTGTCATCGCTCTCCCCATCTCCCTTTGCGCCAAAGTCGCGGACATTTAAGGTAACAAACTCATAGTCTGTAGCAAAGTAGGACATAATCCTCTCTCCGGCCTCATTGACCGCCTCTACTTCGTACTGGGTATCGGGAGTCAGATGATACAGGCTGGTGACCGCCTTGTCTGTTTTTGCCGCCTCTTTGTGATTTAAGTAGATAGTCCAGGAAGAGGCTGTATGGTAGCGTCCTCCGTCTTCAATTTCAATTACCGCACATCTTGCGTTCTTGTAGATTACTTTTAATTCCATAGCTTTTGTCTCCTTTAACAAAAATAGAGGAATCCCCCGAAAGAGAATCCTCCGTTTTTAATGTACCATGTAACATTTAACCCTTTACACCGCCGGCTGCGATACCGTCAATAAAGGAATCCTGGGCGCAGAAAAATACCACCAGGGAAGGAATAATGGAAATCAGGGACATTGCCAGAATCCGGTTCCACTGGAAGCCTACGTCGCCGTCCATAGACATACGCAGATATACGGAGTTGGTATATTTATCCATATCAGCGATATAGATCAACGGGCCCTGGAAGTCATTGTTGGTCCACATGAACTGGAACAGCGCACAGGATACCAGTGATGGCTTTAACATAGGCACGATTACATACCACAGTGTTTTTAAGGTGTTGCAGCCGTCAATCTTAGCCGCCTCCTCCAGCTCTTTTGGTACGCCTCGTAAGAACTGGATCAGCATGAATACAAAGTAGGTATCAGCTGCAAATAAGGACGGGATAACCAGAGGCAGGTAGGTATTTACCCACTTCCAGTTGTTGAACATGATGTACTGAGGTGCGTTTAATACAACCTGAGGAAGGAACAGGGTAGACATCAGCAGTGCAAAAAAGATGTTCTTTCCTTTAAAGTTGAAACGTCCAAAGCCATATGCTGTGATCGTTGCGGATACAACGGTAAAGATAACCTTCGGAATAACGATCTTGTAGGTATTGATCAGAGATTTAACCAGATCGATCTTTCCTCCGTAGCTCTTAAATGCATTGTCATAGCCGTCGAATACAGGATTCTTCGGGATAAACCATGCGCTGGTGAAGATCTCGGAGTTGGTCTTAAAGGTTGCTCCCACCATCCAGATCAGAGGATACACCATGATAATCCCTACCAGGATCAGAAGGGTGTAGCGGATCACAGTACTGATTTTTCTTCTTGTCTCTCTTGTCATCTGATTCTACCTCCCATCCTCATCTGAATAGTAAACCCACTTCTTCTGGCTGACAAATGCAACAACGGTCATGGTCATAGTAATCAAGAACAGGATCCACGCCTGGGCGCTTGCCATACCCATCTTGTGGCGAAGGAATGCGTTGTTGTAGATCAGCATGGAGATCAGGGTGGTTGCTCCGTTTGGTCCGCCCTTGGTTACAAGGAACGGTCCGTTGAACTCCTGGAACGCCTGGCATAACTGGGTAACCAGGTTGTAGAAAATAACCGGTGTGATCAGGGGTACGGTAATCTTAAAGAACTGTGTCCACTTGCCGGCGCCGTCGATGGAAGCCGCCTCATAAAGATCCTCAGACACGCCCTTTAAGGCTGCCAGGAAGATAACCATAGCGGAACCGAACTGCCATACACGGAGAAGTACGATCACCATCAGGGCGCTCATGTCTCCGGCCATCCAGTTGATCTCCGGGATACCGAACGCGCCTAAAACGGTGTTGATCAGGCCGTCTGTGTTAAATACAGCTCTCCACAGGATAGCGATCGCGATGGAGCCGCCCAGAATGGAAGGGATGTAGTAAGCGGTTCTGAAGAAGTTTACGCCCTTTAACTTAAAGTTTAAGATGTAGGCAATAAACAGAGCGAACATCAGCTTTAAGGGCACGTCAAAAATGGCGTATTTAAACGTTACCACAAAGGCGCGGATGATATCGGGATCCGTAAAGATCTTCTCGTAATTCATCATGCCGTACTTGGTAATGCCATTGAAAAGGTCGTAGTTGGTGAAGCTGTAAAAAAGGGATGAGAGGAAGGGATATACCTTAAACAGGATAAAACCAACCAGCCAGGGCAGGATGTACAGAAGGCCGATATTCAGCGCCCAGAATCCTTTCTTGTTTTTCATACGGTTACCTCCATAATATTTCGTACTTTTATACGCGATCCGCATACTTTTCTGCCAGGAGAGTGCCCAGGGCGCAGCCCTTTTTTATGGCGTATGCGAGCTGCTCGCCGGAAGCCTCTTTGGAAGCCTCCAGATGTTTTCTTATGCCTTCACGGAACATGTCCTGGAGCGCTCTGTAATGCTCATAGATCTCCGGAGACATCTCCTCTATCATGTCGATCAGCAGGGCCAGATCTGCCTCGCTGAGAGTTTTCTGTGTTTTAAAATAAGTAACAATACTGCTGTAATTTTCTTTGTTTTTAACTGCTTCTCTGATTTCTTTTTCTGTCATATTCACTGTTCCCCTCAAAGGGAGGCAGCGTCTGAAAGGGACGCTGCCGTTTATTTCTTGCGGATTAGTAGTTGCTGTAGCACTCATCAATGCCCTTAAGCAGTTCCTCGGCAGCCTCGGCAGATGTCGTGTTGCCTGCGGACAGCTTACCGAATACCTTGTAGTATACGCCGTCAGGGTTAGCCTTTAAGTCATTATGCTCGAAGTAGGGATCCAGAGGGAACTTGCTGTATGCAGTCACCTTGGAGTTTGCTTCCTTAACCATCTCATCGCCGATTCCCTTCTCATTGAGAATCTCAATTGCCTTCTTGGAGCAAGGGATACCTCTCTCAGTACCGGAGATTTCGATGCCTTCATCCTCATTTAACAGGAAGTTGATCAGCATGGCTGCTTCCTTCGGATGCTCAGAATTTGCTGCAACTGCAAATGCCATGGATACCTTGGTAAATCCGCCGTTGTGATCGCCGAACTTGATGAAGTCGCCGATTACCAGCTCCTGTCCAGGCTTATCTGTACTCTCTGCGATCGCCTGCTGGAACTTGCTTACAGAAGAATCCCACTCAAGGATACCTGCATACTTACCGTTGATCCACTTAGCGTTCTTGTCAAGAGAGTCTGCCATATCGCCCTGAATTGTAGCCAGAGTAGGAATTACATGATTCTCTTCCAGCTTTGTGATGAAATCCATACCTTCCTGGATCTCTTCCTTTGTATACTGAACAGCTCCGTCCTCTACCCAGGCCTTGCCGTACTTGCTCTCTAAGTAGTATACCAGGAAGATCGCACGGTCGTACTCGCCCAGTGCCAGAGGATAATAATCGTCGCCGTATGCCTTAAATGCCTCTCCGGCTGCCAGTAAGGATGCCTCGTCTGTAGGAAGCTCGCATCCGATCTCATCAAATGTGGTCTTATTCCAGTAGAACAGACGGCCTGTCAGAGAAATCGGAACTGCCATCAGCTTTCCGTCTGCCTTACACTGATCCAGAACCTCCTGGTCAAACTGTGTCAGGTCGATCACATCGCTGTACTCGTCCAGATTTACAAAATTCTTGCCGTTTCCGCTGTAGGATGTGATCCAGTTCCAGTTGATCTGCATCACGTCAGCTGCATTGCCTCCCTGGATCGCCAGAGCCTGCTTCTCTTCCCAGCCGGTCCATGCGCCATACTCAGCCTCAACCTTGATGTTTGGATACTTTTCCATGAAAGCTGCGATTGCCTTTTCTGTTGCCTCATGACGGGCATCACCGCCCCACCATGAAAACTTTAAGGTAACTTCCTCATTGCTCGCTGCGCTGTCGCCGCCCTCAGCCTTACCTGCTGCAGTTGTATCTGTAGATGCGGACGTACCGCCGCAGGCTGCCAGAGATAATGCCATGGTAGATGCCAGAGCCAGAGATACTGCTTTTTTGAAATTTCTCTTCATTTTACTCTCTCCCTTTCTTTTCCCCTTCACATACACATTTTGCAAAGGTTTGCAACGTTAATCAAAAAATTATGCACATTTCCTATGTAAACATTTACATTTTTGTATGCTTTTAAGTAAACGTGCTCATTTCTTTAGGTATTTTCATCATAGCATTATTGCTTTCAGTTGTCAATTATGTATTGTGTATATTTTAACATATGTTTTTTGTGCATTGTGTCCAGTTTTATTATTTACTTTTTTATGATAATATGGTTTTAAAGCAGGAATTCATATATCGCATAGAAATACAGGTATTTTTCGCCAAAACTTTTCAGACTGCCCTAATATATAATGGCATTCATTACCTGTTTTTTGCATGCAAACGTTTACAGCCTTTTTTCCTCTCTGCTGTCTTCGAAAGCACTGCTGTTTGTGATACAATTCAATAAGGATAAAAGGAGAATCTAAATTTATGATACGGATTTTAGACAATTACATTGACCAGCTGCTGAAAAAAAGCACCCCCCAGGCTCCTGTCTGGAATATTGAAAAGATCAAAAACGGAGCGCCTTCTACCTGGAACTATATCGATGGCTGCATGATCAAGGCAATTCTTGAATTGTACCATATTACCCGAAATGGAAAATACCTGGAATTTGCCGACGCCTTTATCGACTACTTTGTGCAGGAGGACGGCTCCATCGCTTCCTATGATCCAAAGGAATATAATCTGGACAATGTAAATGCCGGCAAAACCCTTTTCGATCTCTATGAGCTTACCGGACGGGAGAAGTACCGCAAAGCCATCGACACGGTATACAGCCAGCTGAAAGGGCAGCCAAGAACCACAACAGGCAACTTCTGGCACAAGATGATCTATCCAAACCAGATCTGGCTGGATGGCCTGTATATGGCCCAGCCCTTCTATATGCAGTATGAAGTAACCTATAATAACGGCGCTAACTGCCAGGACTCCTTTGAGCAGTTTCTTCATGTATATGACCTCATGAAAGACACACGCAACGGACTGTACTACCATGCATATGATGATTCCAGAGAATCCTTCTGGTGCGATCCCGTCACAGGCCTGTCAGACAATTTCTGGCTTCGCGCGCTGGGCTGGTATGCCATGGCCCTGATCGATACCATGGAGGTAATGCCGGGATCCATGGCCCAGGAGAAGGAAAAGCTGGGCGCTATTTATAAGGAACTGATCGATGCCATGCTGCCCTATCAGGACAAGGAAACCGGTATGTGGTATCAGGTTGTAAACAGAGGCCGCATTAAGCCAAACTATCTGGAAACCTCCGGCTCCGCCATCTTCGCCTATGCGATCATGAAGAGCGTGCGTCTGGGCTATCTGGATGAAAGCTATTTTACCTTTGGAGAAAGGGCATTTACCGGCATCTGTGAAACATATCTCTCTGAAGAAAACGGAGAACTTCAGTTAGGCGGCATCTGCCTGGTTGCAGGACTTGGAAATAAAGAAATGCGGGAAGGCACCTTTGACTACTATATGAGAGAACCCATTGTAAAAAATGAGGCAAAAGGCGTAGCCCCTCTGATCCTTGCTTACATTGAAATCCTGCTCCGCGAAAAGGCAGGCACACAGGAGTAGATTTTATGCTGAAAGAAGAACGACAGGCACTGATCTTAAACAAGCTTCATACATCAGGAAAGGTTGTGGTAAGCCAGCTGGCAGCCGACCTTAAGGTTTCCGAGGATACAGTCCGCAGAGATCTGCTGGATCTAGATCAAAAAGGACTGCTAAAACGGGTGTTTGGAGGGGCAATCCCTCTGGAACGTCCGGTCATCGGTTTTTTCGACCGGGAAGAGGCAGACGTAGAGCTGAAGCAGAAGCTCGCCGAAAGAGCCCTGGGCTTTCTGGAACCCGACCAGCTGGTAGCCATTGACGGCAGCAGCACCAATCTGCAGTTTGCTAAGAATATCCCTTCCGATATGAAACTTACGATTTTAACAAACAGCTACAGCATCGCCCATGTGTGTTCCATGAAGGAGCAGGTAAAGGTGATCGTTCTGGGCGGGGATCTGTTAAAGGATTCCATGACAACCGTAGGTGAAACGGCAGCTGCTCAAGCAGCCGCCTACCATCCGGATCTGTGTTTTATGGGCGTTTATGCCGTACACCCCGAATACGGCATGACGATTCCCTATCCTGAAGAGGTAAGTATTAAGAGCCAGCTGATCCGATCCTCCAGACGGGTCATCGCTCTGGTGGATCCCGTGAAGTTGAATACCGTATCACGATATCATGTGTGCGGGATTGAAGCCTTTACAGCCCTTATTACAGACGGATCTGTGGAAGGCGAGATGGCTTTGGGATACCGGAACCGGGGACTGGATTTTATATAAAAACGGCCGGCAAAGCCTCTCTTAGCTCTTTTTGCGTTTGTTTGCGTTAGTTTTTCTTTAATGCGTGCGTTAGTTTGCGTTTTTAATAATTTATGTATTCACATGATTTTATTTTTGCGCAAATTAACGCATTTTTTTGCGATATTATGCTTGACATTGTGCTGTATGGCGCTATAATAAATGTATAAACCAGTATGAAATACAGCAATTTGAGGAGGATTTTGTTTATGAGATTTTTCGTTGATACTGCTAATGTAGAAGACATCCGCAAGGCAAACGATATGGGGATCATCTGCGGAGTTACAACCAATCCGTCTCTGATCGCCAAAGAAGGCCGCGACTTCAAGGAAGTAATCTCTGAGATCACATCCATCGTAGACGGCCCTATCAGCGGCGAGGTAAAAGCTACAACCACAGACGCAGAAGGCATGATCGCAGAAGGCCGCGAGATCGCTGCCATCCATCCAAACATGGTTGTAAAAATCCCCATGACCGTAGAAGGCTTAAAGGCTGTAAAGGTGCTTTCTGCAGAAGGCGTTAAAACAAATGTTACTCTGGTATTTTCTGCTGCACAGGCACTGCTGGCCGCCAGAGCAGGAGCGACTTATGTATCTCCTTTCTTAGGCCGTCTGGATGATATCTCCATGCCGGGCATTGACCTGATCTACGATATCACGGAGATTTTCCAGATGCACAATATCGAAACAGAGATTATTGCAGCCAGCGTGCGCAATCCGATCCATGTGATCGACTGCGCCAAAGCCGGAGCAGATATCGCTACCGTTCCCTACAAGGTGCTGGAGCAGATGACAAAGCATCCCCTTACCGATCAGGGAATTGCAAAATTCCAGGCAGATTATAAGGCTGTGTTTGGCGAATAATGATATGAAAAATGCCAGCTCCGTTTTCGCTTGCGGGGCTGGCATTTTTCATATTAAAACAGTTTCTGTTACATGATCCGCACATGCTTCAAAGCGCCTGTCTTTGAAAACTCGGTCCATTCGCACACATTTACGGCATGGTCTCCGATGCGCTCCAGATATTTGGCGACCATCAAAAGATCGATTCCCTGATCTGCCTGATCCGGCGATGTTTTCAGCAGGCTGATCACATCTGTCTTTACCTGATTAAACAGGCTGTCTACTCGATCATCCATACGGATGATTTTTTCAGTTTCTTCCAGATCCTGGGAAATAAAGGCCTCTACCGCATCGTGAACCATTTTCCTGGCTTCTTCCGCCATAAGAGGAAGATGCTTTACAATGTGATAAGCGTGTTCGCTTTTAATCCTCAAGATCAGCTCTGCTATATCGGAAGCATGATCTCCGATACGCTCCAGATCCGTAACCACCTTTAAAGCGGTGGAAATCTGGCGCAGGTCGCAGGCTACGGGCTGTTGGCGCAGGATCAGAGACAGGCAGCGGGATTCTATAGCCCGCTCCATATCATTAACCGTCCGGTCCCCCTTGATGACATCTTCTGCAAGTGTATAATTCTGATCCTCAAAAGCTACAAAGGTCTGCTCAATGGCCTTTTCCACCATGAACGCCATTTCTCTTAAATCCTTATTCAACTCTTCCAACTCATGTTCATAAGTTATGCGAACTGTCATATCTTTTCCTTTCCGCCGCGGTTTTACTGTCTATCAGCCGAAACGTCCTGTAATATAGTCCTCTGTACGCTTATCCTTTGGCATGGTAAACAATTCGTTTGTAGAAGCATATTCTACCACCTCTCCTACAAGGAAAAAGGCTGTATAATCTGCAATACGGGCCGCCTGCTGCATATTATGAGTTACAATAGCCACTGTATATCTGCTCTTTAAATCATCCATCAGATCCTCGATCTTCAACGTGGAAATGGGATCCAGGGCAGATGTAGGCTCATCCATAAGAAGAACCTCCGGCTCTACCGCCAATGCCCTTGCAATGCACAGACGCTGCTGCTGGCCGCCGGACAGTCCCAGAGCAGATTTCTTTAAACGGTCTGAAACCTCATCCCAGAGAGCCGCCCCACGCAGACTTCTCTCCACTATCTCGTCCAGTTGGGCCTTATTTTTAATCCCGTGGATCCTGGGGCCATAAGCAATATTGTCATAGATACTCATTGGAAATGGATTGGGCTGCTGAAAAACCATTCCCACCTTTTTGCGCAAAAGAGTCGTATCTACCTGGGGATCATAAATATTTTCATCATCCAGAAGAACCGTTCCCTCGATTTTTACATTGGGAACCAGATCGTTCATTCTGTTTAATGTTTTTAAAAAGGTCGATTTTCCGCAGCCGGAAGGCCCGATAAAGGCTGTAATCTTATTTTCATATAAATCCAGATTAATATTTTTTAAAGCATGATTTTCTCCATAGTACAGATTTAGATTCTGTGCGGAGATTTTTACTTTGTTTTCCACAGTTTTTCTCCTTTTGACTGCCTCCGGCGCTTATCGGGTTTCCACATTAAAGCGATGGGACAAATATTTTGCAAGACCGTTAATACCCAGAACGATTACCAGAAGTACCACAGCTACTCCAAATGCCTCATTATATTTTGCCTTCTGCATAAACAGATACAGCTGGATCGTCAGCGTTCCTCCGGACTCAAAAATCTTGCCAAGAATATTTTTGGGCAGATAGTAACCGCTTCCTGCAGTGAATAAAAGAGCCGCAGATTCTCCTACAATACGTCCGATAGCCAGGATCACGCCCGTAACAATACCCGGCATAGCACTGGGAAGAAGAATCGTACGGATCATGTACCATTTGGTAGCTCCAATCCCAAGAGCGCCATGACGGTAACTGTCCGGCACCGTCTTTAAAGCCTCCTGTGTCGTTCTCGTGATCAGGGGAAGGATCATCAATGTCAGCGTCAGGGAACCGGTAAGAATGGAATAACCCAGACCAATGGTATTTCCAAAAAATACCATTCCAAAAAGTCCAAAGATAATGGAGGGAATACCCGAAAGGGTTTCTGTCGTAAATTCGATCATCCGGACAATCTTCCCCGGCTTTGCATATTCATTCAAATAAACGGCAGAACCTACGCCGATGGGAGTAGCGATCAACAGTGTAATTACCACTATGTAGATCGTATTAATAATATTTCCCAGAATACCAAAGGTTCCCTTGACCGCACTGGAAGCAGTGCTTAAGAAAGACCAGGTCACATGAGGAATCCCTCTTACAAATGTATATCCCAGAATGCCCACAAGAATAAGCAGAGAAACAGCGGTACAGCCATAAATAAGACCTGTGAGCAGCATATCTGACGAACGGACATGCTTTCCGTAAATGCTTTCTCTGACTTCAGAATATTTATTAAGCCTGACGGCTGCTTCACCTGTCATTCTTCTTATCTCCCTTCTTAAGAATTCCTGTAAGGCTGATATTGATCAGCATAATAAATACAAAAAGTACAAGTCCAATGGTAAAAAGCACCTGCCTGTGGAGACCGGAAGCGTATCCCATTTCAGCCACAATAGCAGTTGTCAGGAAACGGACAGAATTAAAGGGCAGCGGAAGGTTCACCGAGCTTCCGGATACCAGACTGATGGCCATAGCTTCTCCAATGGCGCGGCCCGTTCCCAGTACAATAGCTGTGATAATACCTGACTTGGCCGCCGGAAGCACCACATGGAAAATTGTCTGGATCCTGGTAGCGCCCATTGCCAGAGAAGCGCTTCTGAAGTGCAGAGGCACAGCTCTCAGAGCAGACTCGCTGATGTTGATCACTGTAGGAAGAATCATCAGAGCCAGCACCAGCACTGCTGAAATCAGGTTTGCTCCTCCGGTAAACTGGTGATCTGTTCCCTTAAAAATGATCAGCTCCAGCTTATACATCAGCGGATTTAAAATCAGAATACCAAGAAGTCCATAAATAACAGACGGAATTCCAGCCAGAAGTTCTACTGCCGGGCGCACTACGGATGCAATCTTTTTCGGTGCGATTTCCGCCAGAAACACAGCGGTCATCACTCCAATAGGAACTCCGATCAGGATCGCAAGGAAGGTTCCCACAATAGAAGTCAGGATAACATATAAGATACCAAAGCTGGGATCTGCGGCATCCGGCTTCCACACAGAACCGAACAGGATATCTGTAAGACCCACCTGAAACAGGGCGGGAGTGCCGCTGATAATCATATACAGTGTAATGGATGCAACAGCCAGAACAGCGAAAAAGCCGCAGGCGGTGAAAATCACCTGTGCAGCTTTTTCTACGCCGGACTTGCTGCCATGATGGGAACGTATGGAACAGGTTTCCGTTGTCATTGCAGATCGTCTCCTTTCCAGCCCGGATTATTTCTCTACAGAAATCAGTCCTACAGACTTTACAAGTTCAGCGCCTTCCTCAGAATAAATGAAGTCAAACAGAGCCTTTACCAGATCATTCTGCTCAGAAATCTCACCCTTGGTAGCCATTACGAAGGGACGGCTTAAGAAGTAGGTTCCAGCCTTGATGTTTTCTTCTGTAGGCTCTGCGCCCTCCAGCTTTACTGCTTTTACCGTATCATCCAGTACGTCTAAGGACACATAGCCTACGGCTCCGGGAGTAGAAGCAACCTTTGCCATGACAGCTCCTGTGCTGTCCAGCTCATTTGCATATTTGCACTTATCTTCCAGCTCTAACAGTTCTTCAAAAGCGTTTCTGGTACCGGAACCGGACTCACGGCCTACGACTACGATCGGAGCGTCATTTCCGCCTACATCCTTCCAGTTGGTTACTGTTCCGTCATAAATGCCGGCCAGCTGATCCTTTGTCAGATCTTCTACCGTATTAGAAGGATCAACAACCACTGCAATACCGTCGATTGCTACTATATTCTCAGCGATTCCCTTTGCTTTTTCCTCGTCTTTTAAGTTCCTGGAAGCGTTTCCGATATCTGCTGTTCCATTTGCAGCTGCCTCAACGCCTGCACCGGATCCTACAAACTCTGCCGTCACAGTGACCTTAGGATATTTTTCCATGAATGTTTCACTGAGTGCATTTGCGAACTTCTCCATAGAAGTAGAACCTACCATGCTGATGGTTCCGCTTAAATCAGCAGCAGCCTCTGTTTTCTCCTCTTTCTTTGCTTCCGTGGTATCAGCAGCCTTGCTGTCTGCCGCTGTTGTTGTCTGTGCCGCTGTTGTCTCTTTAGAAGAACTTCCGCAGCCTGCCAGCATACCTGCTGCCATCACTGCTGTACCAACTGCTGCCAGAATCATTTTGCTGTTCTTTTTCATAATATTCTTTCCTCCACGTTGCGCTCTGCGCTTTATTTTCATTGTGTTGTGTTCTTCGCTACATGGAGGAGTATACAAAAGTTTTACATTGAGAGAAAGCAAGGAAAGGTATAAGTTTTGTAAATTCTATGTAAACTAACGCGTTTTATGGAAAAATAACAAAAAAATACCGGCAAAAGCAGTCTTTGCTTTTCCGGTACTACAGTCTATTTTTTCGCGCCTGTGTTTTTTATAAAATCATGGCCGCATTTGGGACAGCGGATGCTGACCTTCCCATGATTTCTGGGAATACGTATCTTCTGTTTACAGCCTGGACAGCTGAAAATCTTATATCTGCGTCTCTCCTCCAGATGGAAGCGCCAGCCTTTTAAGCGCTCTGAAACCTGAAAATGCAGGCGGATATACGCATTATTTTCCTGACTGCGCCTGGTAATGTTCCGGGAAAAAATCCGAAAATAAAGAATTGCCAAAAGGATGATCAGCACACTGCGGATCAATGAGCCAAACCAGTAGGAACGTATAAAGAAGCTTACTGCTGCCAATATGACAATTACAATCGACAGAAATCTTCCCAGCTGGTCTGCGCCGTATCGGCCAATCATAAAACGCTGAAATTTTTCTTTTAGGTTTTGCATGGGGTGTGTCCTTTCTTGCACTGAAAATGATATTTCACAAAAATCCGTCAATCTGTTCCATTCTATTTTCCTTTTCTATCCGCTGGCAGATCTGTTCAAATTCATTTTCTGGTGGGGGAGGCAGGGGGATCGTACTTTTCATAGCCTCCTCAAACTCCCTTAAAACCTGTTCATCTGAAAAACCGCTTATTTCTCCCGGCTCTCTCTGCATATTATCATTCTGATCTGGTTTTTTGCTGTTAAATTTTTCCACGGGTCACCTCTATTTGCCAAATCTCCTTAAGTTCCCTGATGCTTTAGGGTTGACTTTTTGCAGTTAACGCTTACTATAATACTATAGCACCTCTGTTTTCCGTGCTGTTACAGATACTCATTCAGGAGGTCAATTATGAAAAAAATCATTCTGACCGGCGGTGGCACTGCCGGCCATGTCACTCCAAACCTGGCCCTGCTCCCATCTCTTAAGGAAGCCGGGTATGAGATCCGTTATATCGGTTCTTATCAGGGAATAGAGCGAAAACTTATTGAAAATGCAGGCATTCCTTATGACGGAATCTCCTCCGGTAAGCTGCGCCGGTATTTTGACCTGAAAAATTTTTCAGATCCCTTCCGTGTGATCAAGGGCTATGCCGAGGCAAAACGCCTCTTAAAACGCTATAAGCCGGATGTTGTATTTTCAAAAGGCGGATTTGTAGCCGTTCCGGTTGTACTGGCCGCGAAACACTATAAAATCCCCACCATTATCCATGAATCTGATATGACGCCGGGACTGGCAAATAAAATCTGCATCCCCTCTGCCGCAAGGGTTTGCTGCAATTTTCCCGAAACCATGAAATATCTTCCCGCCGACAAGGCAGTTCTCACCGGCTCTCCCATCCGCGCAGAGCTTTTAAAGGGAGAACGGACTTCCGGACTGGCTTATGCGCACTTAAAAGAGGAGAAACCAGTCCTGCTGATCATAGGAGGCAGTCTTGGGTCTGTGGCTGTCAACACCGCTGTGCGCCGTATACTGCCCCGTCTTCTGCCCTCTTTCCAGATCATACATATCTGCGGTAAGGGCAATCTGGATGAATCTCTCATCGGCACCGAGGGATATGTGCAGTATGAGTATGTAGACGCTCCGTTAAAACACCTCTTTGCAGCGGCAGATATCGTTATTTCCAGAGCCGGAGCCAACTCCATCTGCGAGCTTTTAGCCCTCCGCAAGCCCAATCTGCTGATCCCGCTGTCCGCAGCTGCCAGCCGGGGCGATCAGATCTTAAATGCAAATTCCTTTGCAAAGCAGGGCTTCAGCAAGGTTTTAGAGGAGGAAGTCATCACAGATGATAGTCTCTGTGAAGCAGTAACTGAACTTTATGCCAATCGTTCCTCCTATATCAGCGCCATGGAAACAAGTAAATTAAACCATGCAGTGGAAACTATCATGACGCTGATCAATGAATGTTCCGAAGGAAAATAATCGCTTCTACGGCCACATTTCATTTCCGAGAAGGGTTTCCATATACTTTCTGATACGGCTCACTCTGGAGTAGCAGGCCTTTTCTGAAATATTCAGGATCTGGCATACCTCCTCTGTGGGCCTTCCCTGTATCAGTTTTAAATTTGCCACCTTCTGCCAGTTATCAGGCATATTCTCAATTGCATCCAGTATGGCGATACATCGCTCTTTACTGGCTACATACTCCGGAATACTCTGCTTTCTATTCTGTATCCTGAAGTCTTCCATTATAAAATCATCATTATCTACATCCTCACAGGTTCTGTTTTCAAGCCTTCTGCGGTAATCTACACAACGGCTTTTCACAATCCGGCCAAGAAGTATCCTCTTGCCCGTTTCTGTCTGCTCCAGAGAATAATCATACTGGGCATAGGAAACAAATGTATCCTGAACAATGTCGTCTATATAATCTACAGGAATATTATATCCATAGGCAAGTCTGCGGACGGTACCTTCATACTCCTGGTACATCTGCTCAAACCGCCTTCTGGCTTTTTCATCCATCTTCTTAATCATTCCTGCTTTCGAAAACTGCCTTTTATTTTTTCTGCCAGCTCTGTAAGATCATCTCCGGAAACAGCTCCGGGTGTCCAGCTGACTATATTGGGTCCCCCCTCATAGCGGGGGATCACATGCATATGAAAATGCATCACGGTCTGTCCGGCTGCCTCTCCATTATTCTGAACCAGGTTAAAACCTGCACAGCCTAATCCTTCTTTCATCGCTGCGCCGACCTTTGCTCCTATAGTAAGCACTTTCGCAGCTGTTTTCTCATCCAGTGCGCATACATCCGCAAAATGATTCTTGGGCAGAATCAGGGCATGGCCTCTGGTCGCCGGTCCCAGATCCAGAATAACCCGAAACATATCATCTTCATATACTGTTGCGGACGGTATCTCTCCGTTTGCAATTTTGCAGAAAATACACTTATCGTCTGTCATTTTGACATTCCTCCCTCCTGCGGCCCGAACCGCTTTTCATACCATACGATAAAAGCATATCCGGAATGATTATCCATTTTCAATGTCGTTTACAATCATTTCTAGATATGCTTAATATTAACATAACTTTAATCTCTTGTTAAGTGGGTTGCATTCCCAATATGGAAAATTCTCCCCATCCCCTGTAAAAATCGCCCAATTAAGGAAGAATTATGTAAATTTTTCACAGTACAAATTTACCGTCATTTGGATTGCCTCTGCTCTGGTTACAACTCGGTTCATATCCTGGCAGGTATCTTTGATCCATCCCAGTTTTTCTGCCTCCCGGATGCATTCCAGACTTCCAATCCTTCTCTGCTGTTTGGGGCGGAATGCCCTGACAGTAAAGCTTATGAGTTCTCCCAGTGTCAGCGGATCATCCGGACGGAAGCGATCATCCGGTGTAGTCTCTGGATCAATAAGGTTTTCATCCCAGGCCGCCTGAATCTGCTCCGCATCATACTCATAACGGCTTAAGTCACAATACTCACCCTGCCAGGGGCGTCTGAGCGTTGGTTTCACTGCTTTCAGGAACAGAAACACAAACTGCGCCCGTGGCATTTCCTCCAAGGGATGGAGATATCGCACGCAGGGGTCTAAAAGACCGCATTTCATCGCCTGCTTGAGCATTTCCACATCCTTTTTGGTCAGGCTGCGGCAGTCCTCATAGGGGAGCTCCGGCAGATCCATGCTCAGATTAGGCCGCTCCTCAATCTTGCTGCTTTCTGCCTGTCCCTGAGGACGAAGGGACAGATCCGGTTCCCAGCCACCAGAAACGGTATGGTTCATATGACTGCACGGCGGCTCAATTCTCAGCCTCCGTATTTCTTTTACCATCATATCGGCCAGAAGAGCTCCGCCGTAATCATTTACATGGGTGGTATCATTAAAATAATTCTGGCAGGTCTCCGACCCCATGGAACAGAATGCTTCAAAAGTCAGGCTGTGAAGGTCAATCACAGGAATGTTCATCTCCTACCCCACACGTCGGATACTGTCTGCATGAGCCTCCAGCAGATCATACCAGCCCTTTTCGTCCCGAACCGGAATCCGGCTCATAGGGGTAACAAGCACCGGTACAGCGCCCAGCCTCCTGGTTTCCATTACATAGCGGCGAACATTGGACGCAAACTGATCATAGGCCTTTAAATTCCTGCGCTTCTGGTCATTTTTCCGTAGCATTTTCAAAGCATTGATCTGTAAATCTGTACTCTGCCATCTCTTTTACCTGCGCTTTTTTATGATTATATTTCTATCATGCAGCTGCCGCAGGGCTCCAGATCCACTTCCTTTACGGCACCGCCCAGGATGATCTTCAAGTGCTGAGGCCGATCAGAATTATTGACTGCCACTGCCTTTCCTGAACAGGGGAAATAAGCTGCTTCACAATATATGTTATCTCCCAGCTGCGCTTTTGCCTCTTCCTTTCCCGCTGCCTTTAAGAGCAGTTCCAGAAGAAAACGGCTGTTTTCAACGCTGTATGTAAAATGTGACAGGTAAATGCCGCAGCCCTTTCCATAAGGGTGATAGGTCAGCTTAGGGCTATGTACCTCTTCTCCAATCGGGCTGTAGGCCACATCCTCCGCCAACACCTGTACATTAAAATCTGTAAGATAAATACCTTCCGTTCCTTTCAGGCTTCCTGCAATCGAATCAAGCTCTTTTTTGCTGAATACACTGTCATCTCCAAAGAATTTCTCTGCCTTTTTATAAGAAATCCGCCCATGACAGCACCGTTCGCCCGTATCCTGATCTACGCCCAGCACATCTGCAAGACGGAAATTCGTCATATATCCTTTTATCATAGAAGGCTGGCATACTCCCAGGATACATCCGCCCTCCTCTGCATAGCTTCTGAGTTTTTCCAGTACCCGGCTGTCGTTCCACTGCTCTCCGCCGCTCCATGCGCTTCCTGCAAAGCCTGCATTGATAATTACATCATAGTCAGAAAGCTCCTGCTCCCTTATATCCTCAAAATCAATGTAATCCACCTTTACCGGCCAGCCGGACAATGCCTCATTGATATGTATCAGATCATTCTGCCAGGTCTCATGGAAATGGCCGGAAAGTGTCCAGGAGCGTGTTTTTCCCCAGGCAGTCAGCACTCCCACATGAAGGCGCAGAAGCTGGGGCTCTCCCTCCTCATGAAGAGCCTTTATGGCTCTGAATTCATCTGCAGTCCGGCTGATATATTCCACAAAATCAGGATAATCCTCTAACAGATGCAGGTACCCTCCCAAACCGATCCGGTCAATTTTTGCCCGGAGCATGGCTCTTCTTGCCGCAATCCAGTATTTTTCAGCATCTCTTTTGGGATCTCCATTTCCGGAAAAGGTAGGCGCCCCTCCAAGTCCCACAGGGAACAGATAGGGATGAAGGCGAACCTCATGAACCGGAGCGTCCACACCTGCACACAGGCGGACCTCATAGCCTGAAAAGATACATTTGATGATACCGTCAAATCCAAATTCTGTAAATGTTGGGAAATAAGGCTCCAGTCCTACCCAGCTGTCATCATAAAACACATAGGCCTTTTTTCCATAGGAATGAACCAGATCTACCAGCTGCTTTCCAAAAGAAATCACAAAACGGTTGGTGAATTTCATATAATCCAGCTGCTTTTTGCCGGGAGCCATATGAGTCGCGTGAAGGCGTCCCTGATTGATAAAATCCTCAGAGGTCAGGCCATAGCCGTATTCCTTCTCAAACCCCTTCAAAGCCCTGGGGCTTACGGTGAAGTCATAGGAGCCCCAGTCTGTGAAATGGTTTCTATGGCGTTCATCCTCTCCCCAGATCCAAACGAAGTTGTAGAAAAGAGAGGTAAAACGTACCACCGTGGTATCCGGATTTTCCCCGCACCAGTTTTTCAGCCAGGAAAGCAGATATTCCTGCGTATCCGGGTAACGGGGATCAACGGGCATCAGATGCTCCTTATCCCAGTGATTTGTAACATGATTATACATATTGATCTCTTCCCAGATCCGATATGCCAGGAAATTCACCGTATAATCGTGATATGCCCTGATTCCTGCAACCGTCACAGTGCCCTGCGCCTCATCAAAGGTCCACTGCTCTCTGGGAACCTCTGCATTGTCCGTGCGGTCAAACACCTGCCAGAATTCCAGAGAATCCTCTGAACCATTTACAAGAAACTGCTCCTTAAAATAGCCGTCCAGAAGGCCGATTATTACTGTATCTGCTTTTGCAGTTTTGGGAGCAGACATGAGAAATGTCTGCTGCAGACGGTCCATATGGGCTCTGGCCCATTCATTGTGGTCCCGGATGATGCAGATCGTGGAATAGATCCCATAGCCTGCATTTACGATTTCATCTGAAAGCCTGGTTCCGTCTGAATCACGGATCACATCTGCCCCCCATTGATCTGCCAGCTCCAGTGTCAAAGCCTCGCAGCCTGCCTCTCCCGGAAGTGTAAAGCTGCCCTTTGTATGCGGATATTTTGTATGTTCCATTTTCTCTGCCTGCCCTTTGGCACTCTCCCTCCTACAGCGCTCCGTCGCCTGTAAATTTTTCATAATTAAGGACCGTACCGAAGAATGCCAGCGCCATTCCCTGGCCCCATCCCTGGATCCAGCGTTTGGAAATGCTCCGGTATCCCTCTCTGTCCTTCATCACTGCTGTTCCGCCGGATACATTCATTACCTTTCCATCCTCAGAAATATTTTCCAAAATTCCTGTGATGGCTTTGTTAATATATTTAATATGAAGAGGATTTCCCTTTAACACCATAGCTGCTGCGATTCCGGCAGAGGCAGAAACCTCCTCATAGGACTCCGGATCATCCAGAATGGTTCTCCAGAGGCCATTTTCCGTCTGCAGCGTCTTTAAAACAGCCAGCTGTTCATTTAAACTTCCTACTATTTCCAGATACTTTGGATAGAGATAGCACTGAGGAAGGATATGAGCCACCTGAGACATGGTAAAAGCAGCCCAGCAGTTGGCTCTTCCCCAGTAAAATCCGCTCATGTGATCCTTTGCAATATTGTCATATCCATGATACCAGAGGCCGGTGCGCTCATTCTGCAGATACTGGATATGCCAGTACCACTGGTTTAAAGCATCCTCCACCAGTTCTGGACGTTCAAACATAACGCCTGCCCGCAGCATGAAAAATGCAGCCATAAACAGGGTATCTGCCCAGCACTGCTCCGGAAAATCATTATTTGCAGATACTGTGTGCTGAAGAACATGATCCCCAAAGCGCAGAGCATGGTTTGTGAGGTAATCCAGCTTATCGTCTATGATCTTTTTATAAGTCTCATCACCCGTTTCCTTATAGAGCGTCAGAAGCACATGACCCATGGCGCAGGTATTTACCGTAAAGTCCGGAAGCCCTAGACTGATCAGCTCATCTACCCTCTCTTTTACCATATCAAGGTACTTCTTATTTCCTGTCGCTTCATAGGCCTCCGTTATGCCGTAATAAGCTACACCGCAGGGCCAGTCCCAGGTCATATCCATGTTCATGGTGCGCTCTGCCACTTTGTCTACAACCGCCTCAAGCTGAGCTTTATCATAGTTCAGTTTCATTTTCCTTTCCTTTCTGTACCGGGCAATTTTGTGTCTATACCTCGGTTTTTGTCCATTTTAATACGGTATTTTCTCTTTTTCTATCACTATATTGCTCTTTTATCATCCCTTTAGTCCAGATGTGCTGATTCCCTCTACCAGATATCTCTGGAAGAAAATAAAAATCAGAACGGAAGGAAGAATAGAAAGAGAGGCCATGGCAAACATGGCACCATAGTCGGAGGATGAGCCGGGATCGCAGAACAGTTTTAATGCCAAACTCACCGGATACTTGGCTGACTTATTTACATAAAGCAGTGCGGAAAGGAAATCATCCCATCTCCACATAAAGGAGAAAATCCCAGCTGTAACAAGAGCCGGTTTAATCAGAGGCAGGATGATCTTTGTAAAAATAGATACATAAGAACAGCCGTCAATCTTTGCGGCCTCATCCAGATCTCTTGGGATTCCTGAAATAAAGTTAGAAATCAGGTATACGAAAAAGCCCTGGATAGCAAAGAAATAAGGAACGATCAGCGGCATATAGCTGCCCACCCAGTTAAGTTTCTGATACCACAGATACTGAGGGATCATAAGAACCTGGGCCGGAAGCATCATGGATAAAAGCATGGCGGAAAACAGAAGCTTTTTCCCCTTAAACTTAAATCTGGCAAATCCGTAAGCAACGATGGCAGAAGAGATCACTGTTCCAATGGTAGCCACTACTGAAATAAACAGGGAATTTTTAAAAAATGTGGCGAATGTTACCTTCGCAAAGCCTTTCCAGCCATTTATATAATTTTCAAAGGTAAATGTTTCCGGAATCAGGCTTCCTGCTGTCTGAAAAATGGTATTGGTTGGTTTAAAGGAGCTCATTACCATCCAGATCAGAGGATAAATCATAACCAGGCCAACAGCAAATACCAGTATATGATAGATAACCGCTTTGACTGCTCTTTTCTCTTTCATTGCTTAACCCTCCTCATATACCCAGAATTTTTTGGTTGCAAACAGCAGCAGTGTAATAGCTCCGATAATAGCAAGCATTACCCAGGCTAAAGCAGCACCGTAGCCGGTATTGTAAAACTCAAAGGATTGCTGATACATATAAACGGTGTAAAACAGCGTGGAATTCATGGGCTTTCCCTGGGTGATAATGTAGCTCTGAGTAAATGCCAGAAATCCATTGATCATCTGCATCACCAGATTAAAGAAAATGGTAGGAGTAAGAAGAGGAAGGGTAATCCTGAAAAACTTCTGGATTCCATTGGCTCCATCTACCTCTGCCGCCTCATAAAGCTCCTTTGAAATCTGCTTTAACGCAGATAAAAAAATCAGCATGGAGGATCCAAACTGCCATACAGCCAAAAGAATCAAAACCCAGATGGCAGTTTTTGTATTTCCCAGCCATGCAAAGGTAGTTTCAATTCCTACAGCGCCCAGCAGACGGTTAACTACACCATCCGTAGCAAACATTCTCTTCCACAGAATCGCCACAGCTACGGAACCTCCGATAATAGATGGAAGGTAGTAGGCTGCACGATAAAAGCCGCTCATCTTTGAATTTTTTAACAGCAGCATTGCTACGATCAGCGCAAAGACCAGTCTTAAAGGCACAGATACCAGTGCAAAATAAAAGGTAACGCCGATTGCTTTATAAAAGGTCTCATCCTGAAACATCTTCACAAAATTATCCAGTCCTGTAAATACAGGCGGAGAAAGAATATCATATTTGCAGAATGAGTAGTAAAGGGATATTCCCATTGGTACGATCATAAACAGCAAAAATCCAATGGTAAATGGAAGGGTGAAAATAATACCTGCCGTACTTTCTTTGCTTAAGGCTTTTTTGAATGGATTCATCCTATTTCCTCCTCTAAAAACTTCTGCCTGCATACGTTTATAACCGCAGCAGGCAGAACCCTAAGAAACCTGTTTTATTTCTATTTCTGAAAATGAAATTTATTATTTGGAAGCCATAATCTCATTTCCTTTAGTAAACAGCTCCTGTGCTGCCTCCTCTGATGTCATCTGGCCATATGCCACCTTCTCCTCTAACTGCAGCAAAAGCTCTGTAACCTCGCTGGAGCCGTTTGGCATTGGAGGATCAATCTGTGAAGAAGCAGGTGATACAACCTCATTGATAAACTTAATACTTTCCTGAATCGCAGGATCAAGGCTTGGAGACAGTTCGGCAGCTACCTTCTCAGACAGCGGCACTCCGCGTTCTGCCAAAAGAATATTGTTTGCATCCATACTGTTGATCCAGTAGTCGATAATCTTTACTGCTTCCTCCGGATTTGCTGCATTGGCAGATACAGAGAAAAACTGAGCAGGCTTCAGGAAATCCGATTTAGCCGGATCAGCAGAAGGCCAGGTAGTAATGCCGATTTCAGGCATATCCTCCGGCTTGCAGTTCTCATATGCCCCAATCTGATTAGACCAGCAGAATACACACCAGGATCTGGAATCTTCACTTGCACCATATACGAAAGGATCCTGTTCTACAGAGCCTGGGGTAATCTCAGCGTAGATGCTCGGATCTACATGCCAGCCTTCCTTTACGCCATCCTCAAATACCTTAAAAATGGGTACAAATTCATCTGCGCTTTCCACATTTAATTTGCCTTCACCATACATAGAATGACCGTTTGCACGAATCATGTACTGGACGATTTCCTGCGTTACGCCGTATGCCATATTGGTACGGTAGCCTGTTTTTTCCTTAACAGTTTTGCAGACCTCAATAAACTCATCCAGAGTCATATTATCCTTGATCGTAACACCTGCCGCATCTGTTACTGCCTTGTTGTACAACAGGGCCGGTGCGTTAATGCCAATGGGTACGGCATAAAGCTTTCCGTCTACCTTACCGGAATTTAAAACATCTGCATTCGCATCATCCAGGTTCAGAGTACCATCTTCCACATAAGGAGTCAGGTCTAAAAGCAAGTTATTCTTTGCATACTGATCCAGATATGCATAATCCATCTGAACTACATCCGGAAGGGAATTTCCTGCAGATGCAGTTGCCAGTTTATTCCAGTAATCACCCCATTCAGAAAACTGTCCGTCCAGTGTAACTCCTGGATTCAGCTCTGTATATTTATCTAATGCTGCCTGCGTTCTTTCATTGCGGACCTGATTGCCCCACCATGCAACAGTCAGGCTCTTTTCACCACCATCCGCTGCTTCAGAACCGGCTGCTTCTGTCTTGGCTGCTCCATCAGCCGAAGCCTCTTCTTGCGCTCCTCCTGAACACCCAGTCAGACTCATTGCGGCCATCAGACCTGCCATCACCAGTGCAATGTTTCGTTTTTTCATAAGACATACCCTCCTGTTTTATTGTGCATCCGCTGTCTGCACCTTTAAGCTTCGTTTCAACTGCTGATTTTATTATACTCCTCCCTTTTCCGATTCCGTGATAGGTAAAACCGATATTCGTGTTCAAAAAACAGACCTGTTTTCTGTATTGATTGCATAACTTCTGATTTATATGTATACTAAATCCTGTTACAGAATTACACATCTTTTACAGGAAAGGCATCCCTTATGAGCTATGGTTCCCACGGTTTTATATCCTTTGCAGCCCGTTCAATCCGGTATCGATTAAACAATCTTCCTTTATTTCAGAAGATACTTTTTATTGTGTTAAATAATGTATTTCTCATTATGGTTCTCTCACTCTTTGGTCTACGCCTATACACAGGAGCCTACAATGAACTTCTTTATAAGACCACAGCCGGCAATCTGACCCACTCAGCCTATACGATTTCTGACAGCCTGAAAAGTATTGAAAACGTATCCTCTACCATCCTTGCTGCTCCAGAAATCCAAATTTCTCTCTCTGCTATTGCAGAGCTCAATGACCGGGCCGCCTGGACAAACGCCAACCGGGTCATCATCAATTCTCTTCAGACCTATCATTCCTCTGTAAAAGACAACGGCGCATCTTTTCTGATGATCCAAAATGAACATTTCCATAATTCTACTTATACCATGTGGAAAAGCAAGCTTTCCGAAGAGCGCCTTCAGGAGGCTATCGAGGTGGCTGAACAAAAAAAGGGCGCTGTGGTATGGATCCCCGCTGATCCCGGAAGCAATGCCCTCCTCATGAGCCGCGAAATCCGGAAGGTAGATAATCTTTCTCTGAAGCATCTGGGAACTCTGGTGGTTTATGTAGATTTAAATAATATTATCCGCAAGGCAAACGCTGCTGCGACTCAATACTCCGACAGCCAGTATATTCTTTGCAGCAAAGACCAGAAAATCTATGTGCCGGAAGAATTTTCTGATTCTCTTGCGGACAAGATCATTTCTTCCTCTTCAGAAAAATACCAAACGTTAAAACTGGATTCTCATACCTATTTTACAGTGCATAATACGATTCCCGGTTACGGACTGGAATACTACAGCCTGGTTTCCTATGATGAAATCATACATACCCTTCACACCTCTGCGGCATTTATTCTTTTTATCCTGTTTGCAGGCGTTGTCCTGATTGTTTTTATTTCCTATTGCCTGATCCGCTCTATTTTAAAACATTTTAAAATTCTGCTGAAAAAAATGGACAAATTCAGCCGGGATGAAGCAGCGCTTTTAAGTACAAAATACGATTCCGAATATGCCTACCGCAAGGATGAAATCGGGCGGCTCCATCAGGGTTTTGAACGTATGACCGCACGAATCCAAAATCTGGTAAATACAAATTATGTTAATGAAATCCTTGCAAAAGAGGCACAGATTAAAGCCTTAGAATCCCAGATCAATCCCCATTTTCTCTACAATACGCTGGAATCCATCAACTGGCGGGCAAAGGCGGTCAACAATCGGGAGATTTCTCTTATGACAGAATCCCTTGGCTCTCTTCTGAGAGCTACTTTAAGCAACAAAAAATCTCTTGTTACACTGTCCTATGAGCTTAATCTGATTCTGTCCTATATCACGATCCAGCAGATCCGTTTTGAGGAACGCCTGGACTACCGGGAACAGGTTCCCGATGGACTGAAAAATGCCTTGATTCCTCCCCTTACGCTGCAGCCTCTGGTAGAAAACGCCATACACTATGCCTTAGAAGAAATGACTGAAACCTGCTATATTACCATTTTAGCTGCAGAAACAGATAAAACAGGAAAAAACGGGGAGCGCTGTATCCGCATCTCTGTAACGAACAGCGGCTCAAGCTTTGATGAAGATCTCCTGGAACTGCTTAAACAGCATAAAAAACAGCCCAGCCGTTCCGGAATTGGTCTTTTAAATATTGACAAACGTATTAAACTGTTATTTGGTGAAGACTATGGTTTGTCCCTGTTTAATCAGGAAGACTGCGCCGTAGCATCCATTACTATTCCATATCGCACGGAGGAAACTGTCTCATGTTAAAACTTATTATTGCTGATGATGAACGCATCATACGTGAAACCATTTCCACAATTATCAATTGGAAGCAATATGATATTGAACTGGTAGGCCTTTGCAAAAATGGTCTGGAAGCCTATGATACAATCCTGGATGAAACGCCGGATATTGTATTGACTGATATAAGAATGCCCGGAATGGACGGTCTAGAGCTGATTCGTCGGATTTCCGAAACAGATCTGAACACCCAGTTCATTATCCTCTCTGGTTACGGAGAATTTGAATATGCGAAAATGGCCATGAAATATGGAGTCCGCCATTATCTGCTCAAGCCCTGCAGTGAAGTGCAGATTCTTGAAAGCATACAGGAAATTGCTCAGGACTGTTACCGAAAAAGCAGTCTGGAACGCTCCTATCCCGCTATGAGCAGTATAAGGCACAATGTTATTTTTACAATCCTTAACAATGCCATCTGCCAAAACCGTCCTTATGATGAAATTATGCGGGCCTATGATCCGTATATGGATTTTTATTTTTCATCCTATCATCTTTTCTATATCTATTTTCTGGAACAGAAGGATCTGGAGGAGTTTTTACAGCAGCTTAAACCCTATGCTGACAGCCATTTTCCCGAAGTTACCATACATGGCATCTACGTCAACTGTACGCTGCTGCTGTTTTTTAAGGAATTTGCAGGAAATTATCAGGATCTGTCCCAATTTTTTTCCAGCATAAAATTCCCCGGACGCAGCCCTTCCCTTGAAACAGAGGATTTGTCCTTTAAAAATCTTCAGACTCTTCTGGAAACTGTTTTAGATAAAGTAAAACGTTTCAGTATGATCTACTATATCAATGACTTCCGCATCCTATCCAGCTGCAACTACAGCTTCATTATGGAAGAAGCGGAAAAACAGCTGTCAGAGGCTTTGCAAACTGGACGAACAGAGTCTGCCGACAGTCTGATTAACTTGCTTTCAGAAGTAACTGATCTGTCATTTCTCAAGCAGCTTTCCAATTCCCTGTTGCTGAAAATCACAGCTTCTGACAACCGTCTTTCTACCATTGATCTGACGGAATGGCTTTTAAATGTAAACAGAGAACGGAATTTAGAGCAGCTTAAGCTTACCCTTGCAGAAAAGCTGAGAAAGCTCTTATCGGCTAAGCCTCAGACTTCCTCCATCAGCGCCATGACCCAGCAGATCTGCGACTATGTAAACGAACACCTCTCTGATCCCAACCTGACCCTAAAGCGGATTGCAGAGCAGCATCTGTTTATGAACACAGACTATGTCAGTAAAAAATTTCAAAAGGAAACTGGCACCCGTTTTTCCAGCTATCTCACCGATGTCCGAATAGAACGGGCCAAACAGCTGCTTGTCTCTGCCGAAAGCGATAAGATTCAGACCATAGCAGAGCAGGTGGGCTGCGGAAACAGTCCGCAATATTTTTCTCAGCTGTTTAAGAAAAAAACCGGCATGACCCCCAGTTCCTATATAGCCCGCATTCACGGTGAAGGGTGAGATTTTTTATACTGCATAGGAGTCTGAGCGGTAGCCTTGCGGAATACCCGTTCAAAATAGGGAAGGCTTCCAAATCCTGTTTCCATTGCTATCTCTGTCATAGTCAATGACGTCTCCCTGAGCAGAATCTGGGCCTTTTTAATGCGGCAGATATTTTGATATTCATTGACTGTAAAACCTGTAACTGTTCGGAAAATCCGGGTCAAATAGGAACGGCTGATAAAAAAATGGGCTGCCAGATCATCTAGGCAGAGTTTTCCTGCGGAATGATTCTGCAGATAAATCGCAATTTCATGAACCTTCTGATACATTCCCGTATGAACTATATTGGTCTGTCCTGGCTCCTTCCATCCTTCCGCCTCTGCCCTGCTTCTGGTTCGTATCAGAAGCAGAAGCAGCTGGGCCGTATACAGCCGCACCATCCCCTCCGCCGTTCTCTTTTCCGTATCTGACCATCCGGGTGCACTTTGGGACATACTCATTTCTTTTTTTATCTTTTCCAGCTGCTCCAGCACCTGTTTCCATTCGCCGTCCGAAAAACAGGTAATTCCCCGATACTGCTCTCCAAACTCCAAAAGTCCCCGGAAACCGCAAAGTTTCAAAAGGCAGCTTAAAGCTTCTCCCTCTAGCTGCAAAAGAAACCGGTGATGACTTTTTCCGTTTCCTGCCGGGCAGGTTTTGTGAATCTGGTTTTGATCGACCAGAATCGCCATCTGCTCCTTCATGTGATAGGTATCCTGCTCTACAAAGTAAAACCGCTCTCCTTCTAAAAGGAAATACAGCTCCAGACTCTGGTGAAAGTGACGGCTTACCATGGAAAAACTGTGCCTGCGCACTGCTTCTTCTGCAAAAATACCGGAAATCTCCTCCTGAAATAAAATTTCCGGTTCCTCTCCCAACTGTTCGGAGGTGAGATAGATCGTATCCTTTTCTGTATTTTCTCCCATCTTCTGACCTGCCTACTTTATTTTTCTGCTATTATACTGCAAGTTCTTCCGATTTTCTACGCTTTTTGTAGCCGATTAGATAATAACATTAAAAAATCATCTGATTTTATTAGCATTCACCACATCCATTGAGTAAAATATAAATCAGCAAATACTTATAAACATTCGTACAGAGATTTTTAGGAGGGTAAGATCATGAACTACAGCAATAACAAAGTATCGGATATTCAAATTGCCTATATCGGAGGCGGTTCCAGAGGCTGGGCCTGGACCTTTATGACGGATCTGGCTCTGGACGATCAGATCAGCGGAACCATCAGACTTTATGACATTGACCGTCAGGCAGCGGAAAACAACGCAGTGATCGGAAATCACCTTATGAGCCGGGAGGACGCAAAGGGTGACTGGAAATTTGAAGTAAAGGACAGCTTACAGGATGTTCTGACAGGCTGTGACTTTGCCGTTATCTCCATCCTTCCAGGTACCTTTGATGAAATGGCGTCTGATGTTCATCTTCCCGAACGCCTCGGCATCTATCAGTCTGTAGGCGATACCGCAGGCCCCGGAGGCATGATCCGTGCCCTGCGCACCATTCCCATGTTTGTTGAAATCGCAGAAGCCATCCGGGATTATGCGCCGGACTGCTGGGTTATCAACTACACCAACCCTATGTCCCTGTGCGTAAAAACTCTTTACCACGTATTCCCGGAGATCAAGGCCTTTGGCTGCTGCCATGAGGTATTCGGTACACAGAAGGTATTAAAGGGAATCTATGAAGCAGAAACAGGAAATACCATTGAAGACTGGCACGACGTTCATGTAAATGTAGTAGGAATCAATCACTTCACCTGGTTTACGGAAGCAAATTATAAGGGCGTTGATCTTTTCCCCGTATACAAAAACTACATTTCCAAACACTTTGAAGATGGCTATGAACTTGAAGGTGAAAACTGGATGAATTCTTCTTTCAAATGCGCTCACCGGGTAAAAATGGATCTCTTTAACCGTTTCGGTCTCATTGCTGCCGCAGGCGACCGCCATCTGGCTGAATTTATGCCCGGAAACGAATACCTGAATGATCCAGAAACCGTACATTCCTGGAAATTCGGCCTGACTACCGTGGACTGGAGAAAGAACGATTTACAGAAGCGCCTGGAGAGAAGCCACAGACTGGCAAATGCTGAGGAAGAAGTAACTTTAGAGCCTACCGGTGAGGAGGGCATCCTTTTAATCAAAGCCCTTTGCGGTCTGGATCGTTTTGTAAGCAATGTAAACATCCCCAATACAGCCCTTCAGATCCCCAATCTGCCTGCTAACGCCCTGGTGGAAACGAATGCGCTCTTTGACTTAGACAGCATTCATCCGGTTGCCGCAGGTGCACTTTCTGAAGACGTGAAAGCTCTGATCATGCCTCATGTAGAAAACCATGAGCGCATCTTAAAGGCTGCCCTTACCTGTGACGAAGAACTGGTAGTAACCGCCTTTATGAACGATCCGATCGTAAAGGGCAAAAATCCTTCCGAACAGGAAATCCGGGAACTGGTTCACGATATGCTTGTAAATACAAAAGCTTACCTGCCGGAGGGTTGGAAGCTGTAAAAACAGGCTTATTTCCACACAAACCGCAGATCCGCAATCCGTACCTCATCTCCCGGATTCAGTTCTGCGGTTTCATTGGCCGCCAGCAAAACACCTGCTACGGTAGTTCCGTTCGTAGAGTTTAAATCAGTGACTGTAATTTTGTCTTCTGTACGGTCAAGGCGGAGATGAAACCGACTGACTGTTTTATAATCGAGAACATAATCTGCCAGTTCTTTATGCTTCCCAATAACAAAGGGATAATAGGGAATTTCTATGGAGGATATTTCCGGATGGAGGGCTGTAAGGCAGTGACACTCTTCTGCTTCCGGATGGACGGACAAAACCGTAGTCTGGAAATCCTCCGGAGGCGGGGAAGCTATTGAAGCAGCGTTTGTTCTTAAAGAAGACTCTGTACTGCTGTTTTCTATTTCTTCCTCTGCCCCCTCCTCATCTTCATACAGAATACGCCAGGGATCCTCTTCATCCCTGGTATTTTTTATCTGTCTCTCTGTATCCGCCGGTTTCTTTTCTCTTCTTTCCCAGAAAATGACTGCCAAAATCGTAAAAACCTCTGCCGCAGCTGCGCCTATGACCAGATAAAAGCTGAGATTTAAAAGTGTTTCTATTCCTCTCAGAAACCAGATTCCCAGAGAGATCAGGCTGAACATGCCTGCTGTGGCTGCCATACGTTTTAAAAGCTGTTTTCCAATATTTTTTTCAGACTGCCTTTTCTTTTCGCATAATTCAGTCTGTCCGGCAGCCTCCTGCGGTAAATCCGTGGAAGTTTGCCGCGGCAAAGCTGTTTTATTCGATCTTCCTTCTGCTTTTTGCAATGCTCCCGAAGTATCCCGTACTTCATCCTCCCCGGTCTTTTGTATCCCCTTAATCCGTTCCGCCTTTTGACCAGCCTCCTGCGGCGGACGGCCTGTTTTCTCCTCAGCCACAATCTTTACCAGATCTTCAATCCCATAATTTTCCTTTAAGCTCTCCTGATACAAACCATAAGCCAATACCACACAGTCCTTGTCCCTATGATCCACATGTTTTAAAAGGTATTGGAGAAAATGGCTGAGTTCTGCTGCAAAATCTCCCTTTCCTCCCGGAACTGCACAGAGCCCTATTTCAAAACGCTCTGGTTCCGCATAGATCAATTCCGGCGTTAGAAGAATCCCTCCACTCTCTAAAAGATATTTTTCCATCTCCTCCAAAGCCCGGTAAAGCTGCCAGAACAAACTTCTGACCTGCTCCCCTGTCATTGCATGAGTTTCCAATATCCGCTCCAGCGGCTGGCGGGATGTGATATCGTAACAGTAAATTTCCCTTCCTTCTTCATAACGCACTCTCATGGGAAGCAGTCCCCGGATTCTGTTCTGTTCCAGCATTCCTGCCTCCCAGGCTCCCTTTTCCCTCTGCTCCTCATCTTCTGTTTCAATGGTAAGATAGCTGCGCTTCATCTCACGGATATAGCTGATCTTCATCCTCTTCCCCCAGTTTCTCTATCAATGTAATCTTCCGCAGAAATGTTTCCGGGCGAAAGCGTCGGAGCCGGATCTCCTTTTCCCAGTTTTCTGCCCGCCCTGCCGCACGAATCCATTTCCCCTCTTCTCTCAGAGAAAGCCGGTCATCCTTCATATGGAGCCTCAATCCTTTGTTTTTCTGAAAAAAGGCCTCTATTTCTTCTAAATCCACAGTTTTCTCATGACGTGCCTTTTCTGCCGCCTCATGAACGGTCATTGCACACGATACCTGATCATGGATTCTGCCTGCCTCTGTAATGATCGTACCAATCCCAAATAAAATCACTGCCATCACACCGGCTGCTTCCACGGTAAAGCTTCCCTTTAAATGCTTTTCCATTTTCCTGCCTCCCCTCTGTCACCAAAAAAGTAAAAACACCGCTGCCAAAAGAACAAAGGGTAAAAAGGGAAGGCGTTCCTTTCCCCGATCTGCTGCTTTATCTCCTTTCCATATCCGATGAACCATGAGAAAGGAGCTCACAGGAAAACACAGCAGAAGACTGGCACTAAAAAGAAATACTGTCTTTATAAACCCCAGATAACATCCGGCAGCCAGAAAGAAAAAACCATCCCCAAGACCCACGGCCTCCTGGGTAACATAGGCCAGGGAAAGAAGAAAGATCCCTACACAGGCCGCTCCCAGCAGCTGTAAAACAGCATAGGCCGGAGTACAAACTGCCCTCCAGCTGCCCAAAGCACCCGATACAGCCGCAAATCTTCCTGCCTGCAAGAGAATCCCCGTGGCTCCTCCAACAATGAACGTTCCGATATGAATGGAACCCCATTTTAAATCCTGCCAGGCCGCCAGAGCTGTGAATGTCCAGAAAGCTGTTACGATTGCTGTTTCAAACCACTGTTCCATTATTTGCTTCCCCTTCCGCAACAACTGCACTCCCCCAGATGCTCCACTTCGCTTAAGGGCACGGTCTGCACATACGCACGAATCGCCCCGCACTGTCCCGTACTGTGATATCTTGTTCCCCATGGCATGATAAAAAAAGGCCCTTTTGAATCAGCCGCTTTGCAGGATGGACATGGATAATACCGTTTCCCCTCCTGATTACGCAGTCCATCCATCTCACCTGCCTGCACCTGTTTTAAATCATTAAACAGATAATGACAGTTCCTGTTTCTATGATACCGTGTCGAATTACGGCCAACATAAACCATTTCCTCCATTTCGTCCTCTCCCGGCAGCAAATTTCCCTTTCGGTTTCCCTCTGCTCCGATCCACAGACGTCTGACACACACCGCTTCTGCCTTTATGCTGTCTATACGAAATACAGAAAATGGAAGCGGCATCCTGTAGGTCATTACAATATGAACCATGTCATTTTCTATAGCTGTTCTCATAAATGAAACATCTCTGACCCATTTTTTATCTATCCGTCCCAAAACCATTGCTTCAATCCCTGCCTGGGCAGCAAATCCAAAAATATCTTTCATACCATCTGGGGCCAGCTCATCCCTGCTCTCATCCATCTGCCCCTCTCTTCCCTTTCCCAAAAGCCAGGCACTGTATGCATACTGGCTGATCTCTTCCCCCACAGTTTCTACCGCTGCCTGAATCTGTCTCTGCCGGTCCATCATCCTCATAGGGATCAGAAGTATGACACAGAGAAACACAAACAAAGGAAATACCAGTGCCGCCTCCAGCGTCAGACTGCCGCGGATTCGGTTGCCCGCATGATATTTCTTTATATGACAAGGAATCCGTTTCATCTGAAAGGCCCATGAGGATACTCTTTTTTCGGAAACTCGGATCCTTTTTAAATAGTTCTGCATATCTGTGTCTGTTCGTACTTGGAGAGGTGCGATTTCCATTGAATGATGGTTCTGACAGGTATGTTCCTGATGGATCATTGATCGTAAGGAGTAGCGTGTTATATGAAGTTGTGTTGGATTCCGAAAAAAGAGCATCCTCATGAGCCTCCTTTCCTAAAGATTATCTGTTTTATTCATCATCCAGATAGCTGCCAGAAACAGCCATCCGTATTTTTTGTCTGTCTTTCCACGAACCGCCGGAAAAAAACACAGGTTTTCCACAAAACTCCGCTTCCATTTCCACCATGCAGGTACAACCTGCCATGCAGAAATCCGGTTGTTCCGTTCTGAGTTCTGTCTGTATCACATCCATCATACGGTAAACCCGTTCTTCACTGTATCCGCCAAAAAGCATCAGCCGAAGATAGCCTTTGTGATCCAGACCATCTTCCTCTTTCTCCCCTTTCCCTATCCCATCCGGCAGACGGCCTTTGGCCCCCAGATCAAGAAGGCCCTGTAAATCCAGCTTCCACTGAGAACTGCTTTTTACAAGAGGTACCTTTCCGCCTTCCAAAAGACAGCGCACATCCACCAGCGCCTCCCCCAGCGCCCAGACCGTCATAATGAAAAATGACAATACCGCTGCAAGCGGAGCCATCCCTGTACCTCCTGCAATCACTATGGCAAGGGAGCGGGCTTCCTCCCTTTTAACAGGATCCCTCAGAATATGAGCCAGATTCATCCCCTGGCGCAATGCTGTCAGACGAAGGACAGAAGCCTCCAGATTCTCCCTGTCTTTCTCCTTCCCATACAGAATATACTCCAGCTGGTAAAAGGATGGCGGCTCTGGCTTAAAGGCAGAAAAATAACGGATCCCGTATTCAGACACGAGAAGGCGGTCCAAAAGAATTTGTACGCCAAGGTTACGCTTCCCTTCTCCGGCTGGATTACCTGGTGTTCTCTCCTTTGAAGGAAACCCATTCAGCTTTAAACTGCGCCCTGATACGACCGTCCCTTCCGGAAGTACCAGTTCCAAAATCCCTTTGGACGCCAGATCGCCGATCCGTTCCAGCCATCCCTCCTTTTCCTTATCCTTTACGCCAAATTCCATTCCCAGGCTCAGCATGGGATATCGTGAAAAATGACTGCGCACCGGGGCCCACAGAGCTTCTTCATCCAGTTCGTCATCTTCATCATCCGGCTCCCAGCTGTCAATATAATCCATGACATCCTCCGCTTCCCGGATAATATTTTCCAGAAAAAGGATATTTTCCTGGCTTTTTTCCCGTAAAGCCCCAATCTCCATCCGCCTCTGCCCATCCTTTTCGGTATATGTTTTATACTGGGCGAATTCCTCCCTTAAAGCCTCTCTTGATCCATCGCTCAGATCCTCTCTTGACTCAAAATCCTGCCGGCTTTCCTTCAAAGCTTCGTTTAAACGGTTCGCTCTCTTTTCATAGGCCGTTACCAGAGAAGGAAGCTTTTTTAATATTTTTATCATGCTCTCTGCCCTGCGGATCAAGCCGCTTCCATCCAGATCGTCCAGACAGCGCTTTCCCTGTTCCCAGTTCTGTCTTTGTTCTTCAAGCTTCCCGTTTATCTTTTCCAGCGCTGCCTCCACACGGACCGCTTCTCTGGTATGGCCTTCATAGCGGACAGAACAGCCATTCATCCCCTCTGCATCCTTAAACTGGCTGAGCATTTCTCTGGCTCCATTTTCATCCATGCTGTCCCAGATCATGCCTATAAGCCCAAACTTCATATAATCCAGGATTTCCTGCTCAAAGTAGGCTCCCTGTCCCTCTGTAAGCATTACTGCATCCTTCCTGTCTGTGTCCACAAGAGTTACCGGATACCAGTTTTCCGCCTCTGCATAAGGAGCAAAAAAATCGCCGAATTCCTGTTCCAGTCTTTCCTTTTCCCCTGTTTCAAGTCCCAGGATCCGGTAATTCTCCCACAGCCCCCTGTGGTACTGCGCCATCACCGAATCCATAGAAGAATCTGCCGCCATCCGCAGATACAATCTGGCTCCCGTCTCTCTGGCCGATTCCACAACTACCAAAAGAAGCGTCATGATACTGACCAGGATCATCGTGAGAAAGACCGTCACTTCCCCCCTGTGCCTCATCAGTAAACCTCTTTGGATTTGCTGTTGATCTGTTTGAAAATGTTTTCCAGCAATGTATTGATCTGCTTCTTAAAAATGATTACAAGGCCTATAAGGACTACCAGTATCAGCACCAGCTCAATCACCCCCACGCCGGATTCATCTGCCGCAAACGCCCTAATGTCCTTTAAATTTTCTCTGTCCTTCTGTAATTCCATACGCTCTTTCCTCCTTCTCGTTTATTTGATCAATCTGTTTTTATCCAAAGGCCAGCCAGGCAGGAACGGCAATCATTACCATTACTACTGCCAGCAAAAGAAACAGGGGGATTAAAAGTCTCGTTCCGGCTTCCTCCCCCAGCCGTCTGGCCTGATGTTTGCGCTGTTCAAAGGCATCTGCCATTTCCAGGCGCAGCCGTTCCCTTAAGCTTCTGGCCCCGTTTTTCCGGCTCTGCTCCAAAAGGGCAGCCAGCTTCATATACGGCTGCAGGCCACAGCGGCTTCCAAATTCATAAAATGCCTGACTTTCAGAAACACCGCTTTTTAACTGGCTCTCCGTCAGAACCATTTCTTCATATATATACCGCTTCTGATGCACCCCATGTTCCACCGACCGGCGGTAATCAACAGCAATCCGTTCCCAGGCACTTCGGATACTCATTCCTGCCCCCAGAAAAATGATAAGATGCGATAAAACCTCTGAATAGTCAAGGAGCATCTGCTGTCTACGGCGTTCCTCCTGTTTTTTCAGATCCACCGTTTCCTTAAGCGTTATCAAAAACGCTCCCGCCAGACCAAGTGCCGTAAGAGAAAGGATGGGCGGAAGCCCTCCCGGAATATCATAGCTCAGCCGATTCCCCTCCTGAAACTGAGGCAGGGAAAATGCACTTTCATACCGACTGTCCTGCTCCATCTCTTTTATCTGCTCTTCCAGATCTTTTGCAGCCCTCTGAACCGGCGTCATAAGAGGCGGTTTTATCCTTACAGGAATTTCATATTCTCTGGGCCAGTTCCCATCTGTGAGCCGCACAAAAAGCACTGCCTGCTCCCCTTGCTCCGGCACTCCCTCCCCATGTATCTGTCCGTCTGATCCTAAAAGATCAGGAGAGCCGGACCGCCAGCTTAAATCTACCCCATATTCCGGGAGCTCTGAAATAAGCTTTAAAGGCAGCCGCACCTCTTCCAGTGAAGGATTATCCCCTAAAATATACCCCGGAAGTTCCCCTATAACCTGCTCATAAACTGCCTCAGCCTCCTTCTCTGTATATTGCTCTGCCTCAAGGATCAGTTCCAGACGCTCCGGCTCCCTGCTGTCTGCCAGCCCCCTTACTTCCAGCAGATATGTCTCTTCTTCCTGTCCCAAAGGATTTCTGTTTAAAATGTATCCGTCCTTTAAAACCGGATCAAATCCCCCTGAATACTGGGCTAAAATACCTAAAAACAGTCCTGCGGCCGCACATGCCAGCTGCTTTTTCCAGCGTGACATTGTTTCCCTTTTCCAGAAGCCTTCCCTTCTCCCACTCCATTTCTTCAATTCTTTGCCCCCTTATATCTCAATATCCAGAATCTTTCCAGACAGCATGACTGCTCCCATATAAAAAGCCAGACATAAGGTCATAATCAGTCTTCCCATCCAGGTTCCATACATAACGTCAAAAAATCCCGGAGAGGTGAAATCAATATAGAGAATCATTCCAAAAGGAATGCCATTCATGATCTTCTGTTCAAAGATCCGTGCCGCTGTCATGGTCTGTATTTCTTCCTGAACCTGGATCTTATCCCGGATTACCCCTGCGCTCTGCCGGATGATCTCTACCAGCTCCCCACCGCTTCTGCGGGCCATTCCAAATACCTGAGCAAAGTGATCCACATCCTGAATCCCGCTCCGTTCTCCAAATTCGGCAAGAAGCTGCTCCACCGGCCGGTTCATCCGAACCCCTGCTGCCAGACGTTCAAATTCTTCTGTGATCATAGCGTCTTTTCCGTACAGCGCTTCCAATTCCCGCACGCTCATAAAAAGACCATTTTCCAGCGAATATCCTGCGCTTAAAAAAGAAGATAAAACCTGGATCGCCTCTTTAAACTGCAGCGTCAGCTGCCGCAACCTTTTCTTTTTCAGATCCTTCTTTTTATAAATAGGATACAAAAAACCAAGAGGCATAAGGAGAATAAAGGCAAAAAAACTCCGGTAAAACACATAGGCAGTAAGACCGCAAAGCCCCAGTCCGATTGCCGAAAGCCCCATATATTCTTTAGCAGACAAACGGTAAACCCGGTAATCCTCTCCATCCGGAGCCCGGGGCTTCGGGCTGCCCCGCAGGGAAATCCTCCTGCCTGGCTGCCCTTTTCTCCCGGTTTTCACGGCAGTTTTCTCCCATTTTTTCCCTTTTATCCTAACAATTTCCTGTATCTCCAAGCTTTTCCCTATTTTTAAGTTCACCCGTCTTTTCAAGCCGCCCTGTTTCTCTGTCATATCTGTACAGCTCCTCTGTTTCTATTTCTCCCATAGATATACCTCTTACCTCCACAATGGAAAGTACCTTTCTGCTTCCGTCTCCCAGCCGTCCCAGATGAACCAGAATATCCAAAGCCGAAGCGATCTGGCTTCGGATCGCCTCCAGCGGCAGTCTGGCTCCCATTAAAACCATAGTTTCCAGACGGTTCAGCATATCTCTGGCTGAATTGCTGTGGCCCGTTGAGAGAGAACCCGGATGGCCTGTGTTCATAGCCTGCAGCATATCCAGAGCCTCGGCGCCTCTTACCTCTCCCACGATGATCCGATCCGGATTCATCCTCAGCGAAGCCCGGATTAACTGGCTGATGGTAATCTGTCCCTTTCCCTCTGTATTGGCGTCCCTTGTCTCTAAACGCACCAGATTGGGAACCTGAGAAATCTGCAGCTCTGCCGAATCTTCAATGGTAATTACCCGCTCCGTTCTGGGAATAAAGGATGACAGGGCATTTAAAAATGTCGTCTTTCCTGAATTGGTTCCCCCGCTGACAAAAATATTGTACCGGGCAGCTACCAGCCCTTCCAGAAACTGTGCCGCTTCCTCTGTAACAGCCCCAAAGCCAATCAGCTTTTCCATCGTGATCGGTTCCGGAAACTTTCGTATAGTCACCACCGGGCCGTCCAGCGCAACCGGAGGCAGCACGATATGAACGCGGGAGCCATCCTCCAGACGGGCATCTGCAATGGGCGAAGACACATTTACCACCCGGTTTACACGCCCTACGATCTGCTGGATAATATCCTCCAGCTGCTCCGGCCGTTCAAATCTCCGTTCCCACAGAGCTGTTCCGTCTTTTCTTTCGATAAAAATCTTCCCGGCTCCATTTACCATGATCTCTGTTACATTTCTGTCATCTAACAGCTCCTGTAAGATGTCCAGACGCCGAAAACTGTCATAAAGGCTGCTCCTGAGCCACAGCCGCTCTTTAAGAGGCAGAAATAGTTCCTGCCCTTTTTCCCGGATCGCACGGTCAATCTGTTCGTAAAGCTCATCATCCTCCATGCGGCTGCATTCCTGAAGCTGTTCCATAATCTTCTGGCGCAGCTCTTCGCGGATTCCCTCCCTTGGATTTCTTTCAGTCATTTCCCCCTCCTCCCTCTAAAAGAGCCCGGACAAAATCTCCCATCTCTCCCCAGAGAAGCTGATCCATGCAGTTTTCCATGCTGCTCAAAGGCCGTGTCTTTGGAAGATGGAGACGGCAGATTTTTTCTTTAAGGGAAACCGCGCCTGCAGCTGACAGATACCTGTCAAATGCCTGCAGCTTGGCCCTGGATACCGGATCCTCTAAAACCGGCAGATACACCCCGTCACAGCAGTCCAGCAGCGCCGCCGATCCCCTTCCCATGTGGCCCATATCCACTACCAGCCGCCTGTATCCGCTTTCCCTGGCAATACGCCTTAAAAGAAGGGCTAATTCCTCGGGCTCCATCTGATCCAGATCTTCCCCATAAGCTGCCGGCGGGATCATGTCAACCTGTCCCACAGAGCACACCATGGCCCGGAGCTTCATCCAGTTAAAGCTTCCCTGACGGCAGAGATAAAGCACATCCGAAAAATCCTGCTTCACATCTTCTCCCAAAAGAGCCTCAAATCCTGCAAATTCCTCCAGGCTGATAAAAAGTACCGATTCCGTTCTGGACAATACCTGGGCCAAGGTCAATGCAAGGGCTGTTTTTCCGCAGCGGTTCACCGGAGAGTACACACCCAAAATCTGCGCACCCATTCCCGAAAGAGCCAGTGCAGGCTCTGGAGGAGCTGTACAGTAGCAGGTCATGACCTCCCGCAAAATCCCTTCTCCCGACTGAAACCGATAAATAGAGGGTTCCTCCTTCCCTATGGAAAACTCTCCGCCGCAGAGCACCATTTTTAAACCTGCTTTCACTTCATCTGCGGCCGCTTTTACAGTCTCTCCTACTAAAAGAATTTCAATTTCATGGCTGTCTCCGTACTCTTTTAACCGTTCCAGATTCGAAAAGGCCATCGCTGTAAAAGGAATGGTCTCCCTCCGGTTTACATACTCTGCCAGCCTTCTGGCATAAAGCGCATCCTCATCATACACCGCCATTATTTTTACCATCTTTACTCCTCCTGCTGTATTTCTGATTTTCTTCCCTTCTCTGCCTTACCCGGCCTGTGGATGCCACGCCTCCTCTGCCATGCGCCTCCTCCCACTGCCTCAGGCTCCCCGTTCACAGCCTCTGCCATATCTCTGCCGCGGCTGCTCCCACAAAAAAGCAGGCTCCCAGCGGGATGACCGCCTCTCTTCCGTCCCTTGAGGGATCATAATATATTTCCATCATTCTGCTTTGAAAACTGTGCCTGATATAGGCTGATAAATAAAGAAATCGTTTGACCATGCTGCCCTGCCGCAGCATTTTAAGAAGAGCCAGAACTGCTCCTAACATAAATCCGATCGTTAAGGCCTTTAGACCATCCCGAACCCCCAGCCATGCAGTAAACAAGGCTGCCATTTTTACATCCCCAGCTCCGATCATCCCCCTTCGGTATATGGGAAATCCCAATATCACCACTGTAATCAGACGGATCATAAAACCGGCCGCAAACAAACTGCGTTCTGCCATACTTCCCTCTCCCCAAGTCAGCGCTCCGCTGATTCCGGCGATCAGCGCAAATCCCAGATATCGGTTGGAAATCCTGTACTCCCTGATATCTCCTGCCGCAGCTGCTGCCATAAAAAGCCAATATAAAAATTTACATACAAAATACAGACTATATTCCTCCTTCCAGAAAAAACGACGCATACTGCCCTGAAACCCCTCTGTTTGCGCGTCTGTCCTCTGCTGTGATCTGCTTAAAAATCTGAAATTCTCTCCCCGACAGGGGATGGACTCTCATAAGAATTACAAAATTAGAATTAAAAATAGAATTTTGAAATGAATGTTACTACATTATGCCCCACCCTCCGACAAAAGTCAAGGGCTATTTTCATTTTACACCATATTTTTCCCTTCATCTGTTCATTTTATCAAATTGTGTCGTTCTAATAAATAATTTATCACTTTTTCCATTTTATTTTTTATGCATTTTACCCATTTTATCTTGACCCGCATTCATCACAATGGTAAAATAGCATTAGTTTAAAATTTTAAACCAAAGGAGGAGATCAAAGGATGACCACTGCGGCAGAACTGCAGAAGCAGTTTCATTCCTGTATGCCTATATTCATTGCCCTTGGTGATAAAGTCCGGCTTTCCATCATAGAAGCCCTAACGGAAAATGCCATGGCACTGGATTCACCAGGCGTATCGGTGGATTTTGCAGATCACGCTATGAATGTAAACGAGATCACCCGGCGCACCAGCCTGTCGCGTCCGGCCATCTCCCATCATTTAAAAATATTGAAAGCCGCCGGACTGGTAGATGTCCGCGAGGACGGCACTGCCAATTACTACTATCTCACCCTCCGGGAGCCTACCAGGCAGCTGATGGAACTGGGTTTCCGGATTGAAGAATTTATACTTTAAAAAGACTTCGGTTCTATTCCCCAATCCTGCATATAATGGTATTTTTCGGATATACTGACTGTGTTACCGGTAAATCTGTCAAAATCCGCTCTGCCGTTTTGGGCAGACGCGCAGGGAGATAATATTCTATGAGTGATTGGATGAAGGCCGTTTGCCAGACCGCAGCAGCCACTCTTAAAAAACAGGATCCGCAGCTTCTTCGCCTGAGGGCCGAGATTGAAGATACCAGACATGCCATTGAAACGGCCAGAAACCATTTTGAGCAGGAAGTAGATCCTACACTGATCGACTGCTGTATTTATGAATGGAATGCAGCGCAGCTGCGTTACCAGTTCCTTTTAAGAAAATTTAAAAGCCGGGAGCTTTGACTCCCGGCAGAATTGCGAGGACAACAACTATGAGCGCTTGGTATGAAAAAGCAGTTTTTTATCATATGTATCCCCTTGGTATGACCGGTGCCCCAAAGCAGAATACCGGAACAGAACAGACAGACCGGTTTGATGAGCTGGAATTATGGATTCCACATATAAAAGCGCTGGGCTGCAATGCCATTTACATAGGCCCCCTTTTTGAATCCACCAGCCATGGCTATGATACCAGAAATTACAAACAGACCGACCGCCGTCTGGGCTCCAACGAAGACTTCCGTCATTTCATTTCCCTCTGCCATGAAAACGGGATCAGAGTCGTCGTAGACGGGGTATTCAACCACACGGGACGGGAATTTTTTGCCTTCAAAGACATTCAGGAAAAGAAATGGGATTCTCCCTATAAAGACTGGTACAAGGGCGTAAACTTTGACTGGTCAAGCCCTCTGGGAGACCCTTTCGGCTATGAGGCCTGGCAGGGACATTTTGAACTTCCCTGTCTCAACCATGCCAATCCCCAGGTCTGCCGGTATCTCTTTGACGTGATCCGGTTCTGGGTCGACACCTTTGACATTGACGGCATCCGTCTGGACTGCGCAAACGTACTTGATTTCCATTTTATGGAAGAAATGCGCCGGGAAACGAAAACCATGAAAGAGGATTTCTGGCTCATGGGAGAAGTCATCCACGGAGACTATGGCCGCTGGGTCAATGACCATATGCTCCACTCTGTAACCAACTACGAACTCCACAAGAGCATTTACTCCGGCTTTAACGACCACAATTTCTTTGAAATCGCCCACAATGTACGCCGTCTGGAGGCTATCGGACGCAGTCTGTACACCTTTGTAGACAACCATGATGAGGATCGAATTGCCAGTAAGCTTCGTACAAAGGAGCATCTGCTTCCCGTATACACCTGCCTGATGACCCTTCCGGGCATCCCATCCATCTACTACGGAGGCGAATGGGGAATCGAAGGGAAACGGACGCCCTCCTGCGACGACGCCCTGCGGCCTGCCATTTCACCAGATGCGTTTGATTCCCTCCGCTGTACCCTTACAGACCGTATTTCAAAACTGGGTATCATTCATCAGGAGAATGAAGAGCTTCATATGGGACGCTATCAGGAACTGCTTTTAACCAACCGTCAATACGCCTTTGCCAGACACGGTGAACACAGCCTGATCATTACCGCTTTAAACAATGACGATAACGAAGCTGTATTAAATATTCCTGTTCCCATGGCTGCCTCTCAGGCTGTAAATCTTCTTGAGGATGGCGAGATCCTCCCCATTCGAGACGGAAAACTGCAGATTACATTAAAGGGCTGTGACGGAGCAGTTCTTAAGATCAAGGGGGAATCGTAATATGGCTGTAAGAAAAAGCACACCGGCAAAACCAACCGCTGCCGCAAAAAAAACAGGAACTTCTTCCAGAGCTTCAGCGCCTGCCGGAACAGGTATGATCTCGGAGCTGGACTGCTATCTCTTCGGAGCCGGCACTCATTATGATATTTACCAGAAACTGGGGGCTCATCCCATGACTTTTAAAGGAAAATCAGGGATTTATTTTGCCGTTTGGGCTCCGCATGCAGAGCAGGTTCATCTGGTAGGCGACTTCAATGGCTGGAACCCTGATGCCAATCCCATGAAAAAAATCTCTGATATGGGAATCTGGGAATACTTTAACCCAGGTATGAAAACAGGTGAACTCTACAAATTTGCCATTACTACCGATACGGGAAAAATCCTTTATAAGGCCGATCCCTTTGCTTTCAGCGCAGAATACAGACCCGGCACCGCTTCTGTAACAGCCGACCTCTCCGGCTTTTCCTGGGCAGATACAGACTGGATCACCAAGCGGGCTCAGAAAGACCCTGAAAAGCAGCCCATGAGCATCTATGAAGTTCATCTGGGCTCCTGGCGTAAAAAGAACCGCCCGGAAAAAGATGGCTGCTATACATATATCGAGGCCGCCCATGAGCTGGCTGCCTATGTGAAGGAAATGGGATACACCCATGTAGAGCTTATGGGAATTGCGGAACATCCCTATGACGGCTCCTGGGGCTATCAGGTAACCGGATATTTTGCGCCTACCTCCCGATATGGCTCGCCAAAGGATTTCATGTATTTTGTAAATTATCTCCATAAAAACGGTATCGGCGTCATTTTGGACTGGGTACCTGCCCATTTTCCAAAGGACGCCCACGGACTGGCTGATTTTGACGGCCATCCCCTCTATGAATATGAAGATCCGCGCAAGGGCGAACATCCGGACTGGGGCACAAAGGTTTTTGATTACGGAAAAAACGAGGTCAAGGACTTCCTCATCAGCAATGCCCTTTACTGGGTAGAGCAGTACCATGTGGATGGTTTGAGAGTGGATGCAGTTGCTTCCATGCTCTATCTGGACTATGGCCGCCAGGACGGACAGTGGGTACCCAATATCTACGGCGGAAACCAGAATCTGGAGGCCATTGAGTTTTTCAAGCACTTAAATACTGTCGTTCAGGGACGCAATCTCGGCGTACTGATGATCGCGGAAGAATCTACCGCCTGGCCCAATGTGACAAAGCATCCGGAGCAGGACGGACTGGGCTTTACCTTTAAGTGGAACATGGGCTGGATGCATGATTTTCTGGAATACATGAAGCTGGATCCCTATTTCCGCAAATATAACCACAACCGGATGACCTTCAGCCTGACCTATTTCAACAGCGAAAATTATATCCTTGTATTATCCCATGATGAGGTGGTCCATTTAAAATGCTCCATGATCAACAAAATGCCCGGTCTGGGAGAAGACAAGTTTTCCAACCTGAAAGCCGGATATACCTTTATGCTGGGCCATCCGGGCAAAAAGCTGCTCTTTATGGGACAGGATTTCGGCCAGTGGCATGAATGGGATGAAAAGGTGGCTCTGGACTGGCATCTGGCAGATGAAGACAGCCACAGAAAGCTTCAGGAATACGTCCGTGATCTGCTGCACATTTATAAAAAATATCCCTGTCTGTACCGTCTGGACAATAACTGGAACGGTTTTGAATGGGTAAATGCCAACGACGGGGACCGAAGTATTTTCAGCTTTATCCGCAGAGATGAAACCGGCAAAAAGAACCTGTTGTTTGTTATAAATTTCACACCCGTAGCCCGTCCCGACTACCGGGTAGGAGTTCCTAAAAAATGTAAATATACGCTGCTACTGGACAATGAACACGGTGCCTACAAGGCTTCTCAGTGTCCTTCCTACACATCCGTCAAGGGAGAATGCGATGGAAAGCCCTATTCTGTGGCCTATCCTCTCCCCGCTTATGGTACGGCCATCTTCCGATTTTAAGTAAAAGGGAATTGTTACCAGTGTATTTCCCAAAAGTACGTTAAAAATTTATCAAATTTAGTATGTACTTTTTACCGCCCTTGTAGTAGAATAAGTACAGTGCGGCGGGAAACCGGCGCAGTACCGTATATAATGTGTGGAAGGAGAGTATGATTATGGCAAGAGAATTAGTTTTCACAAGTGAAAAGAAAACCGTTTATCGTGACGGCAGCACTGCCATCAAGGAATTCTGTGATGGATTCCCGAAAGCCGAGGTTCTGAATGAAGCCCTGTGCAACGCGCGGGTGGAGGATATCGAGGCGCTCAACGTTCCTAAGATCCTGGGGGTTTCTGTTGTTGATGGAAAATGGTCCATCCTGAAGGAATACGTAGAGGGAAAGACCTTACAGCAGTTAATGGATGAAAATCCGGACAAGCTGGAAGAATACATGGAAGGCATGGTGGATCTCCACCTTCTGATCCATAAGCAGGCCTGCCCTCTGTTAAACAAACTGAAGGAAAAAACCATCCGCGCCCTCAAATCCGTGGAGCAGCTGGACGACAGCACACGCTATGAGCTGATGACCAGACTGGACGGAATGCCCAAGCATACCAAGCTCTGCCACGGCGATTTCAATCCATCCAACATCATCGTAGGTGATGATGGCAAATGGTATGTCATTGACTGGGTACATGCTTCCCAGGGAAATGCCAGCGCCGATGTGGCGAGAACCTACCTTCTGTTAAGCTTAAAGGACCGCAAAAGAGCGGAGCTGTACATGGATCTGTTCTGCGAAAAAACCGGTACAGAAAAACGCTATGTGCAGGGCTGGCTCCCTGTAGTAGCCGCAGCTCAGCTGGCCTATAAGCGTCCTGAGGAAAAGGAGCTCTTAGAGAGCTGGATCAATGTATTTGAGTATCAGTAAACAGTAGACCGATCTTACATATCACATTATTTAGGGTTCAAAAAGGCCCTCCGAAGCTGATTTCGGAGAGCCTTTTTCTTTATGTATCTTCCCATTCGCTGGAATCAGACGGTATTTCCTCCGCTATTCGTTCCGCCTTCCTCTCCCGCCGTTCCACAGGAAAAGCTACCTGGGCTTTAAACAGATCGCCGTCAATACTGATGATAAACTCTCCCTTCTGAAGCTGTGTTAAGCTTCTTGCAATGGAAAGTCCCAATCCGCTGCCTTCTGTGGTTCTTGCCACATCGCCCCGTACAAATCGCTCTGTAAGCTCATCCGGACTGATATTCAAAGGCTTTTCAGAAATATTCTTGATCGTAAATACGGCCTTATCTCCCTCTTCTCTTACGTCTACATAGACGCGGCTGCCCTCCTGGGCATATTTAAAGGCATTCGTATACAGATTTTCCAGAACTCTCCACAGGCGCCTTCCATCTGCCCGGATCATAATGATCTCCTCCGGCAGCGTCTGGATCAGCTCCAGACGGCGCAGAGCAAAACGCTCTTCAAACTCACCGTTTGTCTGCTGAACCAGCTCTACCAGGTTAATATCCGAAACCTCCAGCTTCAGATTGCCTGAACTGGCCTTTGAGGCTTCTACCAGATCTTCTGTCAGCGTCTTTAATCTCTGAGACTTCTGATCCAGCACCTCCAGATAAGCGGCAATTTTGGGATCCTGGATTTTCTGCCGCTTTAAGAGATCTACATAGTTAATAATAGAAGTAAGAGGCGTCTTGATATCATGGGACACATTGGTAATCAGATCTGCCTTTAACCGCTCGCTTTTTACCTTTTCCTGAAGAGCAGTGTCCAGACCGCTGGTAATATTATTGATATGCTCTCCCATTTTCTTTTCCTTGCCTGTGAGCATGGAAGTGTCCAGACGGTAGCCCGTATCTCCGGTAGAAATGGTACTGATGGCCTGATCCAGCAGATCTCTCTGGCAGGCTTCCCTAAACAGCCGGTGAAATACCCAGCCGTCGAGCCATACAAACAGCACAAGCACAACATAATACATGATCCGGTAGCTGATCCGTTCTCCTCTGGTTGTAAATAAAAAGAGGATCAGCCACATCATAAAGCCGTTGCAGCCTAAAAAAGTAAGATAACACAGCGCTCCGCCTACTGCATAGCTGGTCTTTTCCCGATAAGCTTTAAATGCCGCAGTCCCTCTTTTTCCAAGACTCCCCGTCCAAAGCGTTCCGGCCTTGTATCGGCGCAGAAGACTGAAACCGCAGGGAACTGCACAGCTGTAAATGATCAGATATCGAAGCATCTTATTCCAGAAAGGCAGATGTTCCTCACTGAAAAAAAGACCGATTACCATCATTCCAATCCGTTTCCCCCACAAAAGGAGCACCGCTGCTGCTACAGCCCCCAGGAGAATGCATACCTCCGTAGGAATCCGGTCAACCGGATAAAGGCGTATCTCGCTGTCCAGATTGTCTGTATGTCCCGACAGGAACACCAGCCATACTAACGCCGCAAACAGACCGATGAATCCGACAATTACTCCGCCCATTCCCATAATAAACGCATTTCTCACACTGCGGTACTGGGCAGACTCTTCGGAATAGCTGTCAACATAAGGATATGTGGTATCAACCGAAACCACCAGATAATTCTGGTCATTATTATTCGGATTCCATGTTTCCAAAAGAGCAGCCGCATTCTGGGGAATGACCGCCAGATTCGTATCCATACGAATGGTATTTCCGGGAATAAACAGGTATTTTCCAAATCCTCTCAGCTCATCCAGCGAAAGTTCCGGTACATTGGTATACACCGTTTCCACTCCTTCATCGCTCTTATAAACTACCCGGAAGCGCACATTGGTCTGGTGCTCCATGAAATTGTAATAAATAGAATAATACTGTCCCAGACATTCCAGAATATCCAGAGCCAGTTCTTCCTTTGTCATCCGGGTTTCCATTTCACCCATGCTCAGAAAATCAAAGCCTGTATTCAAAAACTGGACTGTAACCTCCATGTCGTCATCGTCCATGGACATAGGGGAACCCTGAACCGTAAAGTTTTCTCCCAGATAGTAGCCTCTGATCCTGGCATACCGGACGATCTGATCCAGTGTCCAGTCCTCATCTACCCCCGGCCCATCCGTAAGCCGGACAATGGGCTTGCTCATATCCAGCTGTCCGTTTGTTTCAAAGAGATCCTTATAGCCGATATATGTAAAAATATTTTCTATATCTTTTCCCAGCTTCATGCTGAAGGTATCAGAGTCCTCGTAGGTTTCCTCATAGACCCAGCTGATCCCTCTTCCGTAGCCTCCGTTTAAATACATGGCGCTGATGCCCGCCAGGGCCATAGCGAGGAATATCACTGAAAGAAGGGATAAAACCACCTTCTGAATACGTATTTTCTTTCTGTTCTGCTCCATAGGTCCACCTACTGTTTTTCAATCTTGTATCCTACGCCCCAGACTACTTTAAGATACTTCGGCTCTCTTGGGTTAATCTCAATTTTTTCCCTGATATGGCGGATATGGACCGCTACTGTATTGTCTGCCCCGATCGCTTCCTCATTCCATATCTGTTCATATATTTCATCAATGGAAAATACCTTGCCCGCATTCTTTACCAAAAGCAGGAGAATATTATACTCAATAGGAGTCAGCTTAATGGGTTCTCCGTCTACTGTAACCTCTTTATTGTCATCATTGATCTGAAGACCGCCGCACTTGTAAACCTGATCCTGCTCCTGCTGGTTTAAGTTGCCAAGCTGTGTATAGCGGCGCAGCTGGGACTTGACTCTGGCAACCAGCTCCAGAGGATTAAACGGCTTTGTAATATAGTCATCTGCCCCGATATTCAATCCCAGGATCTTGTCTGCATCCTCAGATTTGGCAGACAGGATGATAATGGGGATGCTGCTGTTTTCCCTTACCTTAAGAGTCGTCCGGATACCATCCAGTCCGGGCATCATTACGTCCAGGATCAGCAGGTCTGCGGAGTTATTTTCCAGATATTCCAGGGCCTCATAGCCGTCATACGCCTTAATTACCTTGTAGCCTTCTCCTGTAAGATAAATATCAATGGCTTCCACAATCTGCTTGTCATCGTCGCATACTAAAATTGTCTGCATTTGTATTTCCTCCCATTTTTTTCCAAAACGCACACATCCGCGGGACATGTGCCGCGGATGTGTTATGGCTTTGCCTGACTCTTTCTTTCAGAGATTCTCTGTAGCTTTTAGAAGATTCTCCATGCACAGATAAAGTTGTTTCTCCACCACTGGCTTAAGCTTCTGTGTACTACGCGGCCGTTACTGGAGGATGCGTCGATCACAGTCCCGCCTCCTGCCGCAATACCTACATGGCCGTTTACTACCACAATATCGCCGGCCTGAATATCATTAAAGTTGGTGATCTTCGTATAGCGTCCCACATTGCGCCAGCCGGAAGAAGTAAGGTAGCTCTGACGAACACCTACCTGATTCAGACACCAGTATACAAAACCGGAGCAGTCGAAGGCATTGGGACCCTTAGCTCCCCACACATAAGGACTTCCGATCTTGGATGAAGCCACAGATATCAAAGCAGATACGCCTGTACCGGAAGGTGCCTTCGGCGCAGAGGAAGAACCGCCCTGGCTGCCGTTATTTCCTGCCGGCTTCTTATTTCCGCCGCTTCCTCCCGTACTTCCTCCTCCGGTCTGTGCAGAGCTTCCTCCGCCGGAGTTTGCTGCCGGACGTCTCACATTGTCGCTGGTAAGCTTTGTCATGGTCTGGATGCCGACCTGACCATCTGCTGCCAGTCCGTTGCGGCTCTGGAAGTTTTTAACCGCCTGCTCTGTTACCTCTCCATAATATCCGGTCACATTGGCAGAGCTTAAATATCCATATTTGCTTAAAAGCTGCTGTACTCTGGTAACCGTTTCGCCCTGTTCGCCCAGCATCAATCCATTTGGACGAGCCGACGGATCATTTAAGGCAATACGGGTAGATGGACCCAGGTAGCCGTCTACGACCTGATCGTTTCTGGCCTGGAACTGCTTTACAGCAATCACCGTATCCTGTCCATAAGCACCGTCCGGTGTGGTTGTAAGGTATCCTAATTCCTTCAGACGCTGCTGGCAGGCTAAAACCACCTCACTCTTTTCGCCGTAAGACAGGAGGTTGGGGCGGACCTCATCGCTGTACAGAAGGTTATAGGTTTTCTGTCCTACCTTTCCATCCGGGCTTAGGCCATTGACCTCCTGAAGCTTAATTACCGCAGCTTCCGTGGAATCTCCAAAATTACCAGTTACCTGATCCGCCTTTGCCAGATAACCCAGCTCATAAAGACGCTGCTGGATCCGCTGTATATCGTCGCCCTGGGTTCCCTTGGAAACGGCATAATACTTGGCGTCCTCAGCCATCAGAGCCTCCCAGGTGGCATCTCCTACAATTCCATCCTGTGGCATCTCATTCTGCCTCTGGAAATGTTTTACAGCCTGAAGTGTTACCTGGCCGAAATAATCGGTAGGTTCATCATTATCCATAAATCCCAGATCCATGAGACGCTGCTGGAGCTTCTTTACGATCTCATGGCGGACGCCTTCCCTTAAGTACTCAGGAACCGGCTCCGCATTCTCCGGAAGCTCTACATCATCCAGATCGGGCAGGATCTGGCCGCTTAAGTTTAAAGGTGCGATAGCTTCTGTTTCCTCCTCAGGGGCTGCCGCCCGTGCCTGGGCCTGAGCCGGAGTTGCCGCCATCCCCCCTGCTGTCTGGTCTGCACAGCCTCCCAGTGTGAGAGAGGCTGCCAGGGTCCCTGAGGCCAGGGCATATGTAAGGTATTTTCTGTATCTAAATCTTTGGTTCATGAAATTACTCTTGATCCTTCCTTTGTATGACTCAGCCTAAAATATGGCCGGATTTAACAATATGATACCGGATGTAAAATCCCGGTGTGCTGTCTCGTTCACTTTCAGTATCATATTATCATATTCCGATATAAATGGCGAGATTTTTTTACGGGATCAGCCCCCCGGACCGCTGAGGATGGCCTGATGCGTTCCTGCTTTTTCCACTTCTTTTAAATGGCTTCCGCTTAAAAAACGGCACTCTGGCAGCTGCCGCCTCAGCCTGTCCGCTCTTCTGGAAGGAGCGGATCACCTCGTCCAGCTGGCGGAATCGCTCCTCTTCTTTCCGGTCTGAGGACTGAAGCAAAAGCTCCATTTCCCCGGATAGCTTTTCGTTTACAAGACTGCTGATATCCTGACTGAGCTTCTCATTATTAACCTCCAGAGCCCGTCCGATGATCAGGTTCATAATCTGCTGGAACTGGGCCATTCGTTCCTCCATAGAAACAGCCGGGATTGTTTCTGCCTGAACCGGCCTTAATGGCGCCAGACGTTCCTCCTCCTTAAACCCTCTTAAAGCGGCATCCATATCCTTTTCCAGCAGTTCGTCCGTAAGCTGCGCTCCATTTTCCCCATCCTGATGCAGAACCTGGTTTAGGGCATGCTTAATGGCTTTCAGCTGATACCCCTTTTCCTTTAAGCTCTTTACCTGCCTAAACATACGGATATGAAAATCTGTATAATATCTGTGTCCCATCTCATTTCTGGGAATATCCAGCTCCAGTTCTTCCTCCCAGTACCTTAATACATGGGCTTCCACATCCACCTTTCTGGACGCGTCTGATATAAGATAATGTACTTCATCCATAACTGTTCTCTCCTTCACACTGCTTAATGTAACGATCCTCCGCCGTGCCCTGCGCGGTCCGGTTTGACCTTACTTTTAATGTATGCGTTGAGAACTGCTATTATGACTGAAATTTTAACCCTCTGAATTACCGCTCTGAGGCCGTGCTGCATTGACGAACTTCGTGTACTCCGGCTTCCAGATTAGATTCACCGTTCCAATAGGGCCGTTACGCTGCTTTGCAATAATAACTTCAGCCTCGTTGGGATGCTCCGTATCTTTGTTGTAATAATCATCGCGGTATAAAAACATTACCACATCCGCATCCTGCTCAATGGCTCCTGATTCTCGAAGATCCGAAAGCATGGGCCTGTGGTCTGTACGGGTCTCGCAGGCACGGGACAGCTGGGAAAGAGCGATCACAGGCGCATGAAGCTCTCTGGCAATGGCCTTTAAGGAACGGGAAATCTCGGAAATTTCCTGCTGGCGGTTGTCATTTCCGCCCTTTTTGCTGCCGCTCATCAGCTGCAGGTAGTCAATGATCACAAGGCTTAGACCGTGCTCCAGCTTCATTTTCCTGCACTTGGATCGAAGCTCTGTGATGGAAATGCCCGGCGTATCGTCAATGATCAGCTTGGAATTTCCGATCACGCCGATTCCCTCTACCACTGCATCCCAGTCTGCATCCGTAAGAGTACCGGTACGCAGCTTCTGGGAATCTACGTTCGATTCCATAGACAGCATACGGTTTACCAGCTGTTCCTTGGACATCTCCAGGCTGAATACCATACAGGGCAGATTTTTCCGCACTGAGACATAATCTACCACATTCAGCACAAAGGCCGTCTTTCCCATGGAGGGACGGGCAGCGATCAGGATAAAATCAGAGGGCTGAAAGCCGGACAGCTTGTAGTCCAGGTCAATAAAGCCGGACGGAATACCCGTAACTGTTCCCTGATTGCGGTAGGCGTCCTCGATCTTTTCCAGCACATTGATGGCAACCTGCTTGATGGGTACAAATTCCTGCCCGCCCTTATTCTGAAGAAGGTCAAATACCGATTTCTCCGTATCTGCCAGAATATTTTCCAACGGTTCCTTTCCCGCATAGCAGGCCCCTGCAATCTCCTCTGTGGTCTTGATCAGCCGGCGCAGCACAGCCTTTTCGCTTACAATATTGGCATAGGATTTTATATTGGCCGAGGTAGGCACCATGGTCATAATATCCCGGACAAAGTCAAGGCTGCTGACCTCAGGTGGGACATCCTTTTCCTTCAAACGGTCCTGCAGAGTAACCAGATCCACCGGTTTTCCCTCGTTAAAAAGCTCCACCATAGCATCAAACATAATGCCATACTGCTGCTGATAAAAATCACTGCCTGTTATAATCTCTGACGCCGCGATCACAGCCTCCCGGTCCATCAGCATGGAGCCGATTACCGACTGCTCCGCTTCCAGACTGTGGGGAAGCACCCGCTTAATCAGGGCTTCTTCCATGACTCTTTCCTCCTACTATAATATTTGCCAAACCTGCGCTCCGGAATTTTCTGTCCGGAAGCCTGCGAAAACAGGACGGCGCATCCCTTCCTTCCGGAATACGATACGCCGCCCCCTTTACGTCCTTTTTACGCTTCTACTACCTTCACAGCCAGCTTTGCAGTCACTTCCTTGTGAAGCTTAACTGCTACCTCAAAGCTTCCGATGGCCTTGATGGGATCGTTTAAAACGATCTTCTTCTTATCAATATCCAGCCCCAGCTGATCGGCTGCTGCCTTGGCAATTTCCTTGGAAGAAACAGCGCCAAAGGCTCTTCCGCCTTCTCCTGCCTTGATCGAAACAACCACCTTGGACTTTTCAATCTTCTCTCCCAGCTCCTTAGCCGCTGCCAGCTGCTCTGCTGCAACTTTCGCATCAGGACGGCGCATCCCTTCCTTCCGGAATACGATACGCCGCCCCCTTTACGTCCTTTTTACGCTTCTACTACCTTCACAGCCAGCTTTGCAGTCACTTCCTTGTGAAGCTTAACTGCTACCTCAAAGCTTCCGATGGCCTTGATGGGATCGTTTAAAACGATCTTCTTCTTATCAATATCCAGCCCCAGCTGATCGGCTGCTGCCTTGGCAATTTCCTTGGAAGAAACAGCGCCAAAGGCTCTTCCGCCTTCTCCTGCCTTGATCGAAACAACCACCTTGGACTTTTCAATCTTCTCTCCCAGCTCCTTAGCCGCTGCCAGCTGCTCTGCTGCAACTTTCGCATCATTTGCCTTCTGAAGCTTTAAGTCGTTTAAATTCTTGGCAGTTGCCTCTACGCCCAGCTTTTTAGGCAAGATAAAGTTTCTCGCATAGCCGTCATTTACCTTTACAACCTGACCTTTTTTTCCAAGTGCCTTTACATCCTCTAATAATACAATTTCCATATTGATCCATCCTTTCTGTCTCTATGATACGTCGCCCTCTTCCAGCATCTGCCGGATTACTTCTTTCAGGCGGTCTTTTGCCTCCTGTATGGAAACGCCCTGCATCTGGGCTCCGGCGATGGTACGGTGGCCGCCGCCGCCCAGCTTCTCCATCATTACCTGTACATTGACCTCGTCAATGGAACGGGCGCTGAAATAAATGGTATTATTGTAATCGGTGAGAACCACGGAAGCTTTTATTCCCTTGATCTCAAGGAGTTCATTAGCCGCCTGGGCTCCGGTAATCGTCGGACTGTCAAGCCCCTCTGCCGGGCACACGCTGATGGCAAACGCATCCATATACACCTCTGCCGCCCGCACAGCCTCTGCCTTTGCCTGATAATCCTTCATATTTTCCCTGAACAGCTTGCGCACTCTCGTAATGTCCGCCCCGCTTCTTCGCAGGAAGGCCGCTGCCTCAAAGGTACGGACGCCGGTCTGATTTGTAAAATTCTGGGTATCAATCACAATACCCGCATACATGGCGTCTGCCTCTGCAGGCCGCACCTTGATGCCGTCTGCAATATACTGCAGCACCTCTGCCACCATTTCACAGGTAGAAGAAGCATAGGGCTCTACATAGGAAAGCACCGCATTGTCAATAACCTCGTTGCTGGTCCTGTGGTGGTCCAGCACAACGATCGTCCGCACCAGGCGCAGAAGGGACGGCTCATCTGTGATGCTGGGACGGTTTACATCCACCACCACAAGCATGGTGCCTGCATCTGCCAGCTCTGCCGCCTGAGGCCCTTTTAGGAACATATCGTCCGGATATTCCGCATTGTCCAGGAAGCGCTCCATCATGGGACGGACGGAGGAAGTAACCTCATTGAGCACAATATTGGCCTTTTTATTCATGGACATGGCGATCCGGTAAATGCCGATGGCTGCGCCGAAGGCGTCAATATCTGCCAGACGGTGGCCCATGATCAGCAGCCGATCCTTATTTTCCATCAGTTCCCGCAGGGCGTGGGCCTTTACACGGGCCTTCACGCGGGTTGTCTTTTCCATCTGCTGTGCCTTGCCGCCATAATACTGGATCTTATCCGAATCCTTTACGACCGCCTGGTCGCCGCCCCGTCCCAGAGCCATATCAATCGAGGTTCTGGCATACTCATAATTCTGAGCATAACTTTCACCGTTCATGCCGATACCGATACTTAAGGTCACGGCCATCTCATTTCCGATATTAACAGTCTTTACATCTTCCAGAATGGGGAAACGGGACTCCTGCATCTTAGCCATGTGCTGCTGGCAGATTGCAAAGAAATATTTATCCTTTTCAATCTTTTTTACAATGCCGTTCATGGAAGCAATATACTTGCTGATCTTACGGTCGATCAGGGCCGTAAGCAGGGATCGCCGCACTTCTTCCACGCTTTCAAGCGCTTCTTCATAATTATCCAGATAGATCAGTCCTGCTACCAGTTTCTGATCATTGACCTGCTGTTTGTATTTTAACGTCTGGGTCTCATCCATGAGATAGACAGCCGTAATGCCGCCTTCTCCCGTTTCCAGACCATTATCAGCCATGGCCTGAGACAAGGAAGCAATCGCCAGCTCCCGCAGGTCTACCCGGTAATTTCTCTCCAAATATGAGCTGTGTATGCTCACTGTCTCTCCGCCTGTAGCCAGCATTTCCTTCGTAACCTCCGGAAACAGGGCCGTCAGATTAGGCGCTGCCGTCTTATCTTCCCCTAAGATCAATGAAAACTCGCGGTTCATCCACAAAAGACGCCCCGTCCGGTCTGTCACTGCATAGGGAACCAGCATTTCTTTCAGAATATCCTGCTTGCTCTGATCGTAAGCTTCCGCAAATGCGATCAGTCCTGCCAGGATTCCCCTTTTTCTGGAACAGTAAAGCCACAGCGCAATTCCAATATAGACAAGAGTAAAAGCCGAAACAATGATTCCCGCCGTAAACGACACCGCCCCCACAGCTGCCGCAAGCAGGACCATAAAGACTGTCAAATACAGCGGCCACTGCAGATATACGCGAAATGTCCACCGCATCTTTCCTTTATCTTTCATATCCTTCCTCCAATTTGTACCCGAAAATGGAATACGCCTATCTTATAGAGTATACCATATCTGCCCGGATTCGTCCATTGGAAAACGGATTTTGAAACGCAGGAGCTTTCATAAGCCTTTTCCAAACCGTAAGGCAAAATAAAAGATACGCACAAAAAACGGTTTACACGCAAAAAAGAATCGAATATAGTAGGAATGACAGCAGAGAATATCTTTAATACAGGAGTATTCATATGAAAAAATCAGACTTTATGAAAGAATTTATAGTAATAACCTTTGCCACCCTCATTGTTTCAGCCGCCGTGTTCTTCTTTCTGATCCCCAGTCAGGTGTCTGTAGGAAGCATATCCGGTCTAGCTATGATCCTCGGCAATATCATCCCTCTCCATATCTCCATCATTACTTTTATCCTTAACGGGCTTTTGCTGATAATCGGCTTTCTCCTGATCGGAAAGGAATTTGGCGCAAAAACGGTTTACACCTCTCTTCTGCTTCCATTATTTTTAAGGATATTTGAAATATGGTTCCCCGATTTTTCATCCATTAACGGCGATCCCTTTCTGGATATGGTCTGCTATATCTTTGTTGTAAGCATCGGACTTGCAATTTTATTCCGGGAAAATGCCTCCTCCGGGGGACTGGATATTGTGGCAAAGCTGTTAAACAAATATTTCCGCATGGACATGGGAAAAGCCATGGCGCTTCCCGGTATGTGCGTGGCCCTGTCCTCTATCCTGTTTTATGATAAAAAGCTGGTCGTTTTAAGCCTTTTAGGCACCTATTTAAACGGGCTTGTACTGGACCACTTCATATTCGGCCTGAATCTGAAAAAACGAGTCTGCATCATCTCTGAAAAAGAAGCTGAAATACGCAGTTTTATCCTGAACCGCCTTCACAGCGGCGCTACCATCTATGAAGGCCGGGGCGCCTATGACGGCCAGCCCAAAACCGAGATCATTACCATCGTGGATAAAAATGAATACGCCCTTTTGATGTCGTATCTTTTAAAAACAGACCCATCCGCCTTTGTCACAGTTTACACAGTCAGCGAAGTAATCTACCGGCCGAAACCCCGCCAAATTTTATAAAATAATTTCATTCCCCCTCTTGATTTTTCCCCGCTCATGTGATATTATTATCACTGCTTATCAAACAAAGCATGGGCGAATTCCCGAGTGGCCAAAGGGGACAGACTGTAAATCTGCTGGCACTGCCTTCGGTGGTTCGAATCCACCTTCGCCCATTTACATATCTGCCAAGAACAACAGTGCTTGCACGTATGTGTTCTGTTTTCAGCAATAGATATGTATAAAAAAGAATATGCCGTAGTGGCGGAACTGGCAGACGCCCGGGACTTAAAATCCCGTGGGTTCACTGCTTATCAAACAAAGCATGGGCGAATTCCCGAGTGGCCAAAGGGGACAGACTGTAAATCTGCTGGCACTGCCTTCGGTGGTTCGAATCCACCTTCGCCCAGTTGCATACCAGAGTAAGCTTAAGAGCATCAGTGCTTTGCATGTAAAGGCTCTTGTTTTCAGGCCAAGTATGCATATACTCCTATATGGAATGCCGCAGTGGCGGAACTGGCAGACGCCCGGGACTTAAAATCCCGTGGGTAGTGATACCCGTACCGGTTCGATTCCGGTCTGCGGCATTAGATTTCAACCTCTGTTTTTTGGGAACAGAGGTTTTTTGCTGTATATTTAGCAGAAACAAAAGTGCTGCCGGAACGCAGATTCGTTCCTTCAGCGCTTTTTCTTTTTATATCCGTTTATTCAGAAACCTTTCTGGGCGTTCCTGTGATACGCAGATATTCCGAATCCCAGTCATAAGACGGAGGAAGAAGGGTATGGGGATTTCCCTTTATTTCCTTTGTAGGGGATACCAGACGGCAGGAGCCGATATTTCCCTGCATCTCGCCCACAATCACCTTTTTGTCTCCCCGCTTCTTTTTCAGAGTAATGGAAGCACAGTTTCCTGCTGAGAAGCATACGATCTGCCCATCCTTCAGATGAGGTGCAATCCAGTCCGTAATGGCCTCGTGGCGTTTTGCCATAGCAGAGACAAGCACTACCTCAGCCTCCGCCAGGGCTTCCTCTACATCAAACGTAATGCTGCGGATCACCGCATGGCCGGTTCCGCAACTGCCAACCAAATCCACACCATTCCCATCTGCCTGAATGGCCTTTAAGCAAGTTATGTGCCAACATATTTACTCTCAAAAATCAGGGAAAAGCGGCATTTTTATCCAGATATGGGCATTAGAAGGATAATTTTTTGATATGAATATTGTTTTTCTTCCATCACGAACGATTATTTTTAAAAAAAGGGTACTGCAAACTCAATGTTTCCGTTTGCAATACCCTTTGAAATATTTTATGCAATTTCCTGCTCAAACTCCTCTACTGTAGAGGCCCTGGCAGCCTTTTTAAGCCATACCCCCAGCGTCTCCAGATCCGTTTCGCTGCGGATTCGCTTTTCCAAAGTTTCCGAAATTGGGCCTATATCATATCTTCTGCATTTCCCTTCTCAATTCCGACCGATAAAATGCTCATTTTTACGCCCTCCCATTCTTCTGATTCCTTTACCTCAGATACAACCTGATCCAGCTTTAAAGCACTTCCTCCCCACCCACAAACCGCGACTCGATCACCGGATAAAACGCCTCTGGCCGGGACACGAAGACAGCGCCACCATATGGCGGCATGATAACTTTCAACATCCCATTTTCCACACGGTAAAACACGATTCCTGCATTATACCCATTCTCAAAGGTCAAAATCGGCCTTCCAAGAATCATATCATCCGTAATCCCCAGCTGCCATACAGGGATCTCCATCACAGCCGGTTCCGGGCGGTTGGATATCACGGTAATGGTCTGGTGATCCCCGCTCATTCTTCCGTAGGCGATCTGATGCCGTCCTGCAAAAAGAGGTTTTAGCGCGCCTTTGCGCAGCGCCGGAATCCGCTTGTGGATTCCAGTCATATACCGGTGAAATTCAATCAGTTCCAGATCCTCCTTCCCCCAGGGATAGGTTCTTCTGCTGTCAGGGTCTGTCCATCCGCAGACGCCCGCTTCATCACCGTAATACAGAGTCGGAGCTCCGGGCCAGGTCATCTGGATGACTACAGCCTCCCTGAGAACCGGCTTTTTCACATGCTCCGAGGCACGCTCCGGCCCCATATTCCCCAAACGTCCTACAATCTGGTTCGTCCGGGTAAGAAAGCGGGAATGGTCGTGGTTGGAAAGCTGGTTCATGGCCGTGAAAATCGTATTTGTCTGCATCCGGCTCATGTGGTAATTCATTGCTCCGAAAAACGCCTCTCCATCGCCGTAAAGAGCGCCGTTATAACCGTCGCTGTGCTTCTCCATCCCTGTCAAAAACCAGGTCACGGGCTCCATAAACGCATCATAATTCATAATGGAATCCCACTGATCCCCCTGAAGCCAGCTGGCGGGATCGCCATAGTGCTCCGCCAGGATCAGAACCTCCGGATTTACTTCCTTTACAGCCTTTCGAAACATCTGCCAGAACGTATGGTTATACTCTGCCGTATGCCCCAGGTCAGCCGCCACATCCAGACGCCAGCCGTCTACGCTGTAAGGCGGGGAAATCCATTTTTTTGCCACATTTAAAATGTATTTTACCAGCTTTTCAGAACCCTCATAATTAAGCTTGGGCAGCGTATCATGACCCCACCAGCCGTCATACGTCCTGTTTCTTGGCCATGCTTCATCACTGTCGTCGTGAAACTGGAAAAAGCTGTGGTACGGACTGTCCTTGGTAAGATATGCTCCCGGCTCATAATCTCCGGAACGCTCGTAAATCTCCTCCGCATCCAGCCATTTATTAAAGGAACCGCAGTGGTTAAACACACCATCCAGAATCACCTTCATTCCCCGTCTGTGGATCTCCTCAACCAGCTCCGCAAACAGGGCGTCGCTGGCTTCCAGATTTTCTCTGGCTGCCGCACGGGTCACATACCGCTCCGCCTGTCGGTTGTCCGTTCCATTTTTATCCACCAGCTTTCCTCCGTCTTTGACAATCCGGCCAAAATGAGGATCAATGTGCTCATAATCCTGGCAGTCATACTTATGGTTAGACGGCGATACAAAAACAGGGTTCAGATAAATAGCCTCCACTCCCAGGCTCTGTATATAATCCAGCTTGTCCCCGACACCTTTTAAATCTCCGCCGTAAAAGCAGCCTACATCCATGGTAGACGGATTTCTCCCCCAGTCTTTTACCCGGTATACAGGCTTTCCGATATATACATATTCCATAGATTCCACATCATTATCCGGATCTCCATTGCAGAAGCGGTCTGTAAAAATCTGGTACATCACTGCTCCCTTAGCCCAGTCAGGCGTATAAAATCCCGGTGTGATTTTGAAATTAAATTCCGGATCTGCCTCATCCACCGGACCCAAACGGTTATACAGGCAGATCTCCTTATTCTTTTTCACTTTAAAATGATAAAGCACTTGATCGGAAGCTGCTGCGATCTCGTGCTCATAATAATCAAAATCTGGATCAGAAGCTGTCTTCTTCATAACAGCCTCCTTCTCCCCTTCTATATAATATACCTGATCCGCGTCCGCTTTTGCGGTACGCAGCCGCAGACGTACCCGTTCCCCTTCTTTCGGCTCCATAGGGCTGCGGTAATCCTCTGTTTCTGCTGAAAACAGCGCCTCCCGATTGATCTTATTTGTTCCCTCTTCTTTCACAATGAATTCCTTACCTTTTCATAATGATTCATACTATTTTGAATTAGCATCTCTATTGTATCTGAATTTACTTAAATATACAAGGAAAATCCCGCAATCCGGTGAATGTCCCACGCGCACAAAGCCCGGATTTTCCTCATTGTTTTTATAAAGTGAAAAGCCTGGCGGGGTAGCCAGGCTTTTCAGGAGAAGGTATTTCGTTTCTTATGGGGTGTAGCAAAAACTATATAATGTATTGGGGGGGTTACGTCTATTATAATAGCACAGGCGGAGAAAAAAGTGTGCACAAACATGCATTTTTTTCTCCGCCCTTTACAGTCAAAATAACGATTGAATTTCGCAAATACGAATCAAGCTCCGTTTTTATGCTCAAAACGTTTCTGTTTTTTCTCAAACAAATGAAATCTAGCCTTTATGCCTTTACTTCAGTCTCAGCAAAAAGACCCTCAAACTCATCCTGTCCGATCTTTTCCTTCTCGATCAGAAGAGCCGCACAGGAATGAAGCACATCCTCATGGTCGCAGATGATCTGCTTTGCCTTTGCATAGCATTCGTCTACAATCCTCTTTACTTCCTCGTCAATGACATCTGCAATTCTATTTCCATAAGACTTGGTATGCGCCAGATCACGGCCGATAAATACCTCATCCTCATCACTGCCGTACTGGATCATTCCCACACGTTCGGACATACCGTACTGGGTCACCATAGCTCTTGCCAGCTGAGTGGCCTGCTTGATATCCTGAGAAGCGCCGGTTGTCACATCCTTAAAGATCAGCTCCTCTGCAATGCGTCCGCCCAGATCCACCATGATGCTCTGAGGCATGCGGCCTCTGGTGTGGAACATCTCATCCTTTGCCGGAAGAGGCATGGTGTAGCCTGCAGCCCCCATACCGGTAGGGATAATGGAAACCGTATGAACCGGCCCCACATCCGGAAGCACATGGAACAGGATCGCGTGGCCTGCCTCATGGTAAGCTGTGATCTTTTTATCCTTTTCGGAAATAACCTTGCTCCTTTTTTCAGCTCCGATCCCCACCTTTACAAAAGCCCGGTCAATATCATTTTGACGGATAAAACGGCGGTTTTCTCTTGCAGAAAGGATTGCTGCCTCATTCATCAGGTTTTCCAGATCCGCGCCTGTAAAGCCGGAGGTCGTCTGAGCTACCCGGTGCAGATCCACGTCCTCTCCCAGGGGCTTTTCCTTGGAATGAACCTTTAAGATCTCTTCCCTTCCCTTTACATCCGGCCGTCCCACAGCAACCTTGCGGTCAAACCGGCCGGGACGCAGGATTGCAGGATCCAGGATATCTACACGGTTGGTAGCCGCCATGACAATAATTCCCTCGTTGATCCCAAAACCATCCATCTCTACCAGAAGCTGGTTTAAGGTCTGCTCTCTCTCATCATGGACTCCGCCCATACCGGTTCCTCTGCGGCGGGCTACTGCATCGATCTCGTCGATAAATACAATACAGGGAGCATTCTTCTTAGCTTCTTCAAAAAGGTCGCGGACACGGGATGCACCCACACCTACAAACATTTCCACAAAATCAGAACCGGAAATAGAGAAAAACGGAACTCCAGCTTCTCCGGCTACTGCCTTGGCAAGAAGGGTTTTTCCTGTTCCCGGAGGGCCTACAAGAAGAAGTCCCTTGGGGATCCTGGCTCCCACGCTAGTATATTTCTGAGGATTCTTCAGGAAATCAACTACTTCTTCCAGTTCTTCCTTCTCCTCCTCAAGTCCTGCTACCCGTGAAAAGTTCACTTTGCTGTCACGGCTGAGCCTTGCGCGGCTTCTGCCGAAATTCATCATTCTGGCATTTGCTCCGTTTCCGGCCGCCCCGCGGTTCATCACCGTAATAATCACAATTACCACAACAATAGAAAGGAGCAACGGCATCACAACAGTAAGCATGGTATTTTCCTGCGGTACGCCTTCTACTGCATAATCAATGTTGCGGTCCCTGAGCAGCTGTTCTGCTTCCTTTACATCCGAAACGTTCTGACGGGCGATCCGGTCTCCCTCCAGAGTCAGGGTTACTGTACCCGTAGGTGCCTGGGGATTCTGGCTGATTACCGCCTCCTCTACCTTTTCCGTATCGAGAACCTGTAAAAACTCCTGATAAGTAAGCCTGTCTCCTGCCCCTGCCGTAGACGTAAATTTAAACGCAAAGGCCAGCAGTACCAGCATCATAATGAGAAATACAAATCCTCTGAATGTCTGCTGCTGTCTCAATGTCTGCCTCCTTCAATCAAATGATGTAATACTCTGTACATACCAAAGGACATCAGTCCTCCTGCTCTACTACTCCGATGTAGGGCAGATTTCTGTACTTCTGGTCAAAATCCAGACCGTATCCCACTACGAACTCATCCGGAATGGTAAAACAGGTATAGTCTACCTTTACCTGCTTCTTCACACGTCGCTCCGGCTTGTCAAGAAGGGTGCACAGACGGATATCCGCCGGGCCTCTCTGTTTTAATACCTCGATCAGATATGCCAGTGTCTGGCCGGAATCAATAATATCCTCCACAATGAGAACATGTTTCCCCTCCAGCGGCTCATCCAGATCCTTGATGATACGCACTACACCGCTGGATACAGTGCCTGAGCCGTAGCTGGATACAGACATAAAGTCCATGGATACGGGAACGGTCAGTCTCTTGGCCAGTTCACAGGTAAAGAACACGCCTCCCTTTAAAATACAGATCAGATGGACGTGCTTTCCCTCATAATCTCTGTTAATAAGCTCTGCTACCTCATTGATTCTCTCGTCTACTTCCTTCTCTGTGAGCAATACGCGGATCTTATCTGCCATGATTTTATCCTCCGTTTTTAATCTTTTCTTTTTGCAGGCAGCTTCCTTTTCTCACTGTCGGGAAGTTCTGCCTGAAATACTCTTTTTGTCGCTTCGTCTATCTTGTAATCGCTGCTGATGCGGTATCCGATAACCCACATCACACGGTTTCCATCTGCCAGAACGGGAATCCGGTCACGAAGCTCAGAAGGGATTTTTTCATCGATCATATACCTTCTGAGAGGCTTGTGAACCCCTGGCGAAAGGGCCAGCTCATCTCCCGGCTGTCTGGTCCTGATGACGGGCGTACCCTTTATTTTATCACAGTCAAACCATTTCGTATACATATTTTTAGGAATTGAAAGGCCTTTTTTGTAAGAAAATACAGTAAAAACCGGCTTTGGAAGAAAATCCAGCCCTTCTGATGCCCCCTCTTTCTCCCTGTTCTTCCCAGAAAATGCCTTTATTCCCCCAATCCGTATCCCCCCATATTCTCTCCTGGCCTCAAGACCATACGGAAGATCGATCCGGCGTCCTGGCTGCCGGTCAAACAGCTCCGCAGCAGCCTGACCGTGAACCAGTCCCAGATCCTTTGATGAACCAGCCAGCTCCTTTAAAACCTCCATCACTGCGTACAGCTGTAAAATGGCATCGGCCTCTTTGAACGGTTTTTCCGGCAGAAAAATGCTCCTGGTTCCATTATTCTCATCCAACGCCCATATCTCAAGCCACCGTCCTGCCTGCTGTCTTAAATAGCTGTCCGCCATTGCCGCCAGCTTTCCCATGCGCAGGATATTGGCCCCGGCTCCGGGATTGATCCGTTTCTCCACCGCCGGAAGGATCTCCCTGCGGATGCGGTTTCTGGTATAATGGTCTGTATGATTGGTGGAATCCTCCTTCCATGAAAACCCTCTCTCCCTCAGGTATTCCCGTATTTCTTCTCCGCTTACATCCAAAAGAGGACGGATCACATTTCCACGCACATAAGGCATCCCCTTTAACCCTCCCAGGCCGCTGCCGCGAAACAGGTTATGTAAAATGGTTTCTGCCTGATCCCCGCTGTGATGGGCCACTGCTATTTTCACGGAGGAGGTGCCTGCCCCTGGCTCCTCTGATTCCCACTTTTTTCCTTCTGACTCAAAGCTTTCATACCGCAGGATACGACCTGCTTCCTCTTCTGAAATCCCCTCTCTGTCCGCCAGTCCCCTTACATCTGCATAAATAAGGGAAAAAGGCACGGAAAGCTCCCGGCAGAGTTCCTCTGCAAACCGGCTGTCCCGGTCCGCCTCCTCTCCCCGCAGCCCATGATGGACATGAACGGCCCTCAGCCGGATTCCCAGAATATCTCTCAACTGAACCAGGATCCGCAGCAGGCATACCGAATCTGCACCGCCGGACAACGCCGCCATCACCCGGTCTCCCGGCTTCACCATATGATGCTCTTTTATCGTCTTTCTGACCCGTTCTGTCAGCTTATCCATTGTCTTCTCTTTCTACTCCTTTTTCCAGATTCCTGCTGTAAGCACGGTCATATCATCTCTGGCTCCCGGCACGAAGGAAAGGGCAAATTCCAAAATCCGTTCTGCCATCTCCTGGGGCGGCATAAAGTCCAGACTTTCCAGAAACTGGCACATAGCCTGCTCCTTATCCTCTCCCGGAAGGGCATCTAACACCCCGTCTGTCACCATGATAATGTGATCCCCATCCCACAGCTTTCTGGACAGCATCACCGGCTCCGCTTCACTTAAAATCCCTGCCGGAACCTGCCCTGCTTCCAAAACCTCTGCCCCCTCCTGTCCCAGCACAAAGGTAGGCGCTGCCCCCAGCTTCATAACATCCAGCACTCCTGTGTACAGATCCACGCAGCTCATGTCCAGAGCCGCCGGATGCTGCTCCGTTCCTGCCAGTAAAAGCACGGCATTTACCAGCTTAAAGGCTGCTCTGGGTCCAAAACCTGCTTCCAAAAGATTTTCCGTCAGTTCTACCACTTGTCCGCTTTCCTCACAGGCCGGCTCACCGCAGCCCATGCCGTCGCAGAGACTGATCATGGCCTGACTTCCCGGACTTTCGCAGAAGGTATAATTATCCCCGGAACACCGTTCCCCCTGCTTCGGCACTCTGGCTGCCCCGTAAAGGAGCTGATACTCCCCATCCTCCTCAAAACGCACGGTTCCGCTCTGTCTTGTGATAATGCTGCGGCTGTCCTTTGCAGGGTTCCACCTCGTCCCGGGGATCACCTCGCTCATAAGCTCTGAGGCATCCTTTGCAGTCATGCACCGTCCGTTGGTGGTGCGGGCTGTAACATAAGCCTCTCTTCTTCCGCTTTCATACTCCAGGATGAGCATATTTTCCACCGCCACATGGCACCTGCGGAACAGCTTTTTCATTATGTATCCATATTCCTCCGTTATATCTGCCGCCTGATCGATCTGATGAGAAAATTCTCCCAGGATCAGGGACAGCTCGCGAAACTGGGATACCACTGCGTCACGGCTTTCCAGAAAACGGTTCTTCCAGGACAGATTCATGGCAGCACGGGCCAGACTGCGGTTTAACTGGGCCAGATAATCCTCTTTTTTGCGGCAGCCGGCCAGAAAAGGGCGGGGCATGTCCTCCTTTTCGATCTGTCCTTTCTGTTCAAATGCCCGGAGAAGATAATACAGATAATAACTGTCCTCCCGCTCACTCTCTGCATAAATACCGCATTGGCTGCAGTCCTGGCACACCATGGATGCGGAAGTCTGCATAGCAGCCAGCCCGTCATCTCTTGTCAGGCTTCCTGTCTTGTGCATCCCCTCGTCAAAAGCTTTTGCCAGCCGCTCCATGGATCTTGCCATATCCTCCAATTTCCTGGCTGTATAATAATTTACATCTGATCTGCTTCTTACTTCCCGTCTTCCCGACAACAAAAAAATCCCTCCAATCTGCGCTGACGGACTTCCAATACCAAAAAGCCCGCCTCTTATCCAGTATACGCAGACCGGAGAGGAAATATCTGTCATATTCAGTTAAAGGGTGCAAAAATCCTTCGACCCCATTCGACACACGACTTACTGTCTGGGCTTTAAAAGGATCTCATCCGGATTTACCAGACCCAGCTTTTCCTTTGCTACTTCTTCTGCATACTGCTTGGTCTGTACATAAATTTTGTATTCCTCAAGCTCTCTGGTCCTGTTTTCCTCATCCTGGACCTGACGGGCCAGATCCGCTTCCTTCTGTCTGTAATCCAGGTCTGCCTGCTTTAAAGAAGCCCCTTTTGCATTTACAGCCACAGCAAGAGAAATGACTACCATAGTTATACCTATGATTGCCATCCGATTTTCCCATTTGCCGCGTCTTAAACGCTTTGACCTCCCATAATATGCCATCCCTGTTCTCCTGACTCCCGCTCTCTACGATCCGGAATTACCCTTTCTTGTTATTTTAAACCATCTGCTAAACTTTTTCAAGCACCGGAAGAAGATACGGCTCACAAAACGATCATATGCCGCCATACCTAAAAATACACCTGCTACGGCATAAAACCGAAAGCTTCCGTCATTCTGTTCATACAGCAGCATAAATACGGCTCCTCCAGCATAGATCCAGTAAAAAAAATCTTCCATTCCCATAAAAAGGGAATTATGATGGATCAAAAGGCGCAGCAGCCTTAAGCTGTCATAGACGATCATAAGCCATCCTCCCATAACCAGGCTCAAGCCTGTAAGAAGAAGCTCATAGCGGATACGCTCGCTCATCTGCCCCCACCTCCTATCACTTAAAGAGGCGGGCAAACAGGGATTCTCCCGACCGCCGCAATGCTTCATTGGAACTGTAGGCAAAGCTTTCCACCGTTCCGTCCAGATCTACCTCTCCCTTTTCCAGAGTCAGACGGTTCACATGGAGATCCTTTCCCCGAATCGTCAAAAGTCCCATATCGGTATCCAGCACCACCTCATTTTCATCAAAGGACACACAGTCTGATACTCCGGTAATTCCGGCAGTCTTACGATCCTGAATGGTGATCCGGTGGGGCCGGATGCTGCCAAGCGTTTCTTCCATACAAAAACCTCCCCATATATTCAGTTTAAGGGCAGTCCCTAAACCTAATATATGGGGAGGCGGGCCATTGTATGCCACAGCCTGTTCCGAACCCCGGCCATCAGACCTTTGACCTACAGATAACGGAACAGTTCCTTTGCTTCATCCTTTTTTACAGTTTCCTGTACATCCAGAACCTCAGCTCTTACAGCCTTTGCTCCGAACTGGATCTCGATAATATCGCCTGTTTTTACATTTAAGGACGCCTTAGCCGGTTTATCATTGACCAGGACGCGTCCTGCGTCGCAGGCTTCATTGGCTACAGTCCTGCGCTTGATCAGGCGGGAAACCTTAAGAAACTTGTCAAGTCTCATGAATTATTTATTAACCTCATCCTTTAATGCCTTGCCGGCCTTAAACTTTGGTGTCTTGGAAGCTGCGATGGTCATAGCCTCGCCTGTCTTGGGGTTTCTTCCCTCTCTTGCAGGTCTCTCAGCAACCTCAAAGTTACCAAATCCAACTAACTGTACCTTGCCGCCGTTTACTAACTCCTCAGTTACAACATCTGTGAACGCTTTAACTGCCTTCTCAGCATCCTTCTTGGAAATCTCTGCCTTCTCAGCAACTGCTGCGATAAACTCTGTCTTATTCATCAATTTTTCCTCCTAGATGACGGGAGTCCTGAAATGAAAGCGCCACCCGGCGCAGACCCGTTTTAAACAGTCCTTCAGGAATCCGCTTCTTTCGATAATGTCAGTTTTTACCTTATCATTTATATCTGTTTTGTTCAGATTTGTCAAGGTTTTTCAGTCTTCATCCGCTTTATTACTTTAAGTCTTGTAAATTCCTCTCTTTCCTTCTCCTCAAGGGCATTGGAAATGGTTCTGGAAAGCGCTTCATAATGGGGAATTGTGATGTTTTTTAAGGCATTGGCGCGCTTCTGGGTTTTCTTGATGGAATTAGCCAGGCGATAGGCAGAATTTTCCACCATGGAAAGCTTGATCGTAAGCTCCTTCACCCGTTCAAAGTGCTGTCTGGCAATGTCCAGAGACTCTGAAGTGTTATTAAAACCGTAAGCCACCTTCATAGGCCCCTGTTCATGACGCACCAGAGGGATTTCCGTTCCCATAATACTTCGTGCCTTGATCCCTACACCGTCATCTACAGGCATGGACATGCCGATCTCCTGGACATAGTTGATCCCAAGCTCAATATTCGCTTCCTGGAGAGCCTGGTACGCAGCCGTAAACACAGCGTCGATCTCCGACTGGATTCCCTTTGCCTCATCAATTAACCCCATCAGCTCCCGGATCAGGATATTTCTCTTTTTATCCATAAGACCATAGCCCATAGTGGCAAGCTTCAGGGAATTTTTAGCCGCGATCAGATTTCCTTTGGTGGGAAATGTATTCGGATCCATGCTGCGTCACCTCACCTTTTCTCGTAAAACTGATCCAGAACCTTTGTATCAATACGGTCCAGTTCCTCTCTCGGAAGCATCCGAAGAAGCTCCCAGCCGATATCCAGGGTTTCTGTCATGGAACGGTTCTCATAGTGGGTCTGGCCGATAAAACGGCTCTCAAACTCCCGTCCGAATTCCAGATACTTTTTATCAAGAGGCGACAGCTCGTCCTCACCGATTACAGAAGCCAGCGCTCTTGCGTCTCCCACCTTGGCATAGCAGGAGAAAAGCTGGTTTGCCACATCCTGATGATCTGCCCTGGTATAGCCCTCTCCGATGCCGTCCTTCATCAGACGGGACAGGGACGGAAGAACGCTGATGGGCGGATATACAGACTGGCTGTTTAACTGCCGGTCCAAAACGATCTGCCCTTCTGTGATATATCCCGTCAGGTCAGGGATGGGATGGGTAATATCATCATTGGGCATAGTCAAAATAGGGATCTGAGTCACAGAGCCGTGACGGCCTGCCACAATCCCCGCTCTCTCGTAAAGAGAAGCCAGATCACTGTAGAGGTAGCCTGGGAATCCCTTTCTGGAAGGGATCTCACCCTTGGATGAGGAAACCTCACGCAGCGCCTCCGCATAGGAGGTCATATCCGTCAGGATAACCAGAATATGCATCCCCTTCTCATAGGCCAGGTATTCTGCCAGAGTCAGGGCGATCTTGGGAGTGATCAGCCTCTCTACCACCGGATCGTTTGCCAGATTGATAAACATGGCAACGTGCTCGGAAACGCCGCTCTCCTCAAAGGTTCTGCGGAAGAAATCCGCCACGTCATGCTTTACGCCCATAGCTCCGAAAACAATGGCAAAGGACTCATCCGAACCTTCTCCCAGAGACGCCTGCTGTACGATCTGGGCTGCCAGCTGGTCATGGGGAAGGCCGTTTCCTGAAAAGATCGGCAGCTTCTGTCCCCGGATCAGGGTCGTAAGCCCGTCAATGGCGGAGATGCCTGTGCGGATGTAGTTTCTGGGATATTCTCTGGAAACGGGATTTAGGGGCTGTCCGTTGATATCCAGACGCACATCGGAAATAATGTCTCCCAACCCGTCAATGGGTTCTCCGATTCCGTTAAAGGTCCGTCCCAGCATCTCCTCAGACACGGCAATCTCCATAGGATGTCCCGTAAGCCTTGTATGGGTATTCCGCAGAGCCATACCGTCTGTCCCCTCAAAAACCTGAATAATTGCCTTATCTCCATATATTTCGATAATACGGCCGATCTTTTTCGTGTTTCCGGCTACGGTCATTTCCACGATCTCATCATATGCCGCATTCTGAACGCCCTCCAGAACCACCAGAGGGCCATTGATCTCACTTAAACCTAAATATTCAACTGCCATCTGAATCCTCCTTATGCGTTGCGCTCCACTACATTTTCATAGAACCGGTCTACCTGGGTCTTATACTCGTCAAACAGATCCAGACGGTCATTAGGTACATCGTACTTGATGGAAATGATACGGTCAAAAATAGGATCCTCCTTCAGGACGGACATTGGCATACCCATGGAAATCAGGGTCTTTGACTTCTTGTACAAATATAAAATAATCTCCATCATCTTAAACTGCTTCTTAAGGGGTACAGAGGTATCCTCTTTATGAAAGGCATTCTGCTGCAGAAAGCCCAGACGGATCACTCTGGCAATCTCCAGGACCAGCTTCTGATCATCCGGCAGAACATCAGAACCAATCAGCTTTACAATCTCCATCAGGCTGCTCTCCTGTGTCAGAAGAGCCATGAGACGGTTGCGGTAATCTACAAACTTCTGGTCTACGTTGTCCATATACCAGGAGGACAAATCATTTACATACTCGGAATAGCTGGTAAGCCAATGGATCGCCGGAAAATGCCTTGCATAGGAAAGACTCTTATCCAGTCCCCAGAAGCAGCGCACAAAACGCTTGGTGTTCTGGGTCACAGGCTCGGAGAAATCGCCGCCCTGGGGTGACACAGCTCCGATAATCGTTACAGAGCCTTCTGTTCCGTTTAAATTGCGCATCATGCCTGCTCTCTCATAAAAGGCAGACAGACGGGATGCCAGGTAAGCCGGGAATCCCTCCTCTGCAGGCATCTCCTCCAGACGGCCGGACAGCTCTCTGAGCGCCTCAGCCCACCGGGAGGTAGAATCGGCCATAATAGCCACATGATATCCCATATCCCTGTAATACTCAGCCAGGGTCAATCCGGCGTACAGGCTTGCCTCACGAGCCGCCACAGGCATATTGGAAGTATTGGCGATCAGTGTGGTGCGGTCCATCAGAGGATTTCCGCTCTTTGGATCGATCAGTTCTGAAAACTCCTCCAATACCTGAGTCATCTCATTTCCGCGCTCGCCGCAGCCGATATAGATGATCACATCTGCATCGGACCACTTGGCGATCTGATGCTGTGTCATTGTCTTTCCGGTTCCGAAACCGCCGGGAATGGCAGCCGTACCTCCCTTTGCCAGAGGGAACATGGTATCCAGGATACGCTGTCCCGTAATCAGAGGGCGGGTAGCCGCAAAACGCTTGGCAGCGGGCCTTGGCACACGGATGGGCCACTTCTGGGTCATGGTCAGCTCCTTCTCAGAACCGTCCATCAGCTGAACTTTTACAAGCATATCATTGATTGTATACGATCCGTCCGGAACCACGTCAATAACATAGCCCTCCATGTCCGGCGGAACCATGACCTTGTGTACGATCGCTCTTGTCTCCGGCACCTCTGCAATGATGGTTCCCGGCATCAGCCGTTCGCCCTTTTTCACTGTAATATGTGTATCCCATTTTTTGGAAGTATCCAGCGAGTCCACACTGATGCCCCGGCTGATGGAGTAACCGCTGTGCTCTGCGATCTTGCTTAAGGGCCGCTCAATTCCATCAAAAATATTACTTAGAATACCCGGAGCAAGGGTAACGGACACAGGCGCTCCTGTCCCGGTGACAACCTCTCCTGGCTTTAAGCCGCTGGTCTCCTCATAGACCTGGATCGTTGTCTTTTGTGAGGTAAGTCCGATGACTTCGCCTACCAGATTTTCCTTTCCAACGTACACCATTTCGTTCATCTGGAAACCGGGATCTCCCTCCAGAGAAACCACAGGGCCGTTGATGCCGTAGATCACACCTGTCTTCGTCATTTACTTACCTCCCAAATGAAATGTAAAATCATGTCTGGCTTCCTTTAACTTGGTGTCAAAGGAATGATCGATCAGAACATGCTTGGACGGGATCACAGCCCGGATCCCCCCGCTGAAGGAATACTCGCTGATCTTTACCGTCACGTTATTGTGGAGAGCCAGTCTGCGGGCCTTATCCTCATCAGAGGGATCCATATAAACGATCAGCGCCTCATCTCCTGCGAATTCCTTAGCGCTCCGGATCTGCCGTTCCAGAAGCTCCTGGTACTCTCTTGTTTCCATAAAATTCGCCAGCATATCCTTTACTTCCACGAACAGCTTATCCTTAAGCTCCTCCTGCCTGCGGCTTATTTCACGCTTTAAATCCAGCTGTCCGATGGAAAGCTTTTTATTTTTTTCACGCTCCAGCTTTTCCTTCTGGGCCTCCTCCTGCATGGCAGCCCTGCGCTCTGCCTCTGCCTTATGCTCCTCAAAGGCCGCGTCCAGCGCCCGGACGCAGTCATCCAGCATACGGGCGCTTTTTTCTCTGGCATCTGTCATGCAGATTTCCTGAAAATGCTTCAGTTTTTCTTCTGTTGTCATGCGATTCACCTGCTTTCTCTGAAAAAATGTGCCTGGGCGGCTGCGCCCTACAGCTTCAGTCCAATGGCTTCGTTTACATAAGAGGTGATAAAGTCCGGCTTGCGGCCGGTACCATGGCGATCCGGGATCTCCACGATCAATGGAAGCCTGCGTTCCAGCTTTACATTATCGATGATCTCCGGAAATTCCCTGCCGAACTTCTCTGTCAGCAGGATAATGCCTATATCCTTATCGGCCAGGACCTTATCCAGTTCCTGTTTCAGTTCCTCCCTCTCATGTACCACAGCCCCTTCAACACCTGCCAGCCTCATGCCGGTCCAGGTGTCGATGTTGTCGCTGATCAGATACATTTTCATTACAGCTTACCAAGGATCATAAAGGAAATGATCAGACCGTACAGACACACACCTTCGGCAAGACCTACGAAGATTAAGGATTTACCAAGAATCGAGCTGTCCTCACTGATAGCTCCTAACGCTGCGCTGGCTGCAGCAGATACTGCAATACCGCCGCCCAGACAGGAAAGACCAGTTGCAAGAGCTGCAGATAAGTAACCCATACCGGCTGCAGATGACGCTGAACCGGCTGCGGAAGCCGCTTCCTCTGCCGCAAATGCATTTCCGTTAAACATCAGCACAGCCGCGATCACCATGGTGCCGAAGAAAAGAAACAGATTTGCTCCCAGAGCTGTCTTATAGCGTCCTCTTGTCTTCTCTCCTGCCGCAAATGCTCCAAAGGGAACTCCAATACTTAAAATAAGTGCTGCGCTCAATGTGATCTTAACTAATAAACTCATAATTTTGTTCTCCTTATATTGTAATTTTTTACATTTTCCTATCTTCCATAAGGCTCAAATGCCCGTCCGCTGCCTCGGTAGAAACGGCTGAACAGCTCATAATACTCCAGACGAAGCACCTGGATCCCCACGATCAGTCCCTCCATACCGCAGACAAAGAGGTTGCCGCCGATGACGATGCCCCAGTTGGGATCTCCCGCCTCAGCGCCAGCAAGCATCAGCACCACCTGCATCATGGCTGCATGGCTCACTGCAAAGGCGCCCACACGAACAAAAGAAAGTGTGTTGGAAAAATAGCTTAAAAGCACTTCAAAGAGCTCGAAAATACCCTGAGTGATAAACATTCCCACACCGCCGGATATCTTCTCGGATTTTTTTTCCACCATAGCTGTCAGAGGCTCCTTAAAGAATATCACAGCCAGAGGGATCACAAACATAATAACCAGAACAATCGTAGCAGGAAGGGTTTTTCCGCTCATATACAGCACGATCACGCTTGCCAGAGCCGCATAAAAGACAAGGCCCGCAGCGCCGTTCGTATCAAACCAGAGTTTTTCCGTATCATGGACTCTGGCGCTGTTTATGATATTGAGGATCATGCACAAAAGAATAATACCCATACCGATCGCAATAGCAACCACAAACACGGTGTTCAGACGGCCGATAAAGGGCAGGTCTGTCATTGCCTCCTGAGGACGCAGCCATATGGCGTCTATGATATCCTCAAAACCGAAGATGCTGCCGAAAAGGAAGCCGAAAATCGTTGAGAAGAAGCCGCAGCAGGAAATAATGCCCGCCAGACGCACCTTCTTAAATCGATACAAAAGAAAGCCTCCTATGAGAAGACAGAGTCCCTGTCCCGCATCTCCAAACATAAATCCAAACAGAATGGAATAAGTAATCCCAATGAGGATCGTCGGGTCGATCTCATTGTAGGAAGGAAGTCCATACATCTCCACATACATTTCAAAGGGCTTAAACAGCCCCGGATTCTTCATCTTGGTCGGAGGGGTGCTGGTAATATTTCCCCGGTTGTCCTCTACAATACAGAAGGTATTCTCATCCCCCTCAATTTCCTTTCTGAGGGCTCTGGCGTCGCTTTCGGACATCCAGCCGCAGAGAATATAGAAGTTATTGGAATTGTGCATGGTGCAGGCTGCCAGCTTGCGCACGTCAAAATTGATCCCGAAGCGCTCCAGCCGCATCCATGCTTTTGTAAGCTCTTCCTTTTTATCCTCCAGAATCGTCTTTACCGCCTGTTCTGCCTCTAACTTTTCGGCCTCCAATGCCTGGATCTTTTCTTCCAGAACATGCTCTGCCTCCAGCGGCGTGCCTTCATATTCATCCGGCAGGAACACACGCTCAAAATGCATAGAAGCATAGATCGCGTCGATTTTTTCCGACAGCTTGTCCGGTACAAAATATACAAACCAGACATATTCTGAATCCTCCAGACACTTAAACATAACGGTGTCTATTGTATCATATACATAATTATTGATCTTATCATAATACTCTCTGGTAACGCGTCCGAAGCGGAACTTGATAAACTTAAAGCCCAGGATCTCCCGCAGGCTGTAGTTCAGCTCCGTAAAGGGAGCCACCCGGTCCTTGGACTTTTTCAATGCCTCGATCTGGATCAAAAGCTCCTCTCTGCGGTCTGTCAGTTCCTTTAACTCTTCACTTAAGCGCTCCACAAAAGCGGACGCCTCCTGAATGTCTGGCAGAGTTTCCTCTCCGGACCGTTTTACCTCCGGCAGCTGTCCTCCAAACCGCTGCATCAGGCTTCTGGCCATGGCCAGCTGATCCCTGTACGGATTAACTTCAATATACGGTCTTAAGTTTTTTACCGTTTTCAGCTCAGAAAGAGCATTTTCCAGGTGGATCTCATATCGGGACAGATAGGTATCCGCCACCCGGTCAATATCCTCTCTGGGGCCGGTAATACTTAAGAACTTCATCTTTTCGATCACGTTTTAAAACCCCCTTTATATGCCGGCCGCCACTCCGTAGCGGATCCGCTCAATGGTAGTAATGATTTTCTCAATCTCCCTCTCTTTAAAATACAGGTATGAATTGAGTACAGACGCAGAATAAGGCTCCTTCCTGCTGGTAAGCTCATAAATACGGTCTATCACTTCCCTGCAGGGTTCTTCCAGGCTCTGTCCTTTTTCCAGGTTTCCCAGATCCAGCCGTCCGTACCAGCTGTTTCGGATCAGCGCGTAAACCTGCTCCACATCTTCTGCCTGGGCCATAGCCCGGATCTCTGTTTTTTTCAGATGAAGGCTGATCGGAATGATCATTGCATAAATTTCACCCTCAGGCAGATGGTAATACTTCTTTGCCCGGCAGATCCACTGCAGGTTCAGCATATCCATCCGGGTACCGAAGCACTGGGTCAGATCCTTTTTTTCCTGTCCAGAAAGATATTTTTCCTTTATTTTCCACACCGTTTTAAAATACAGCATATCCACCGCTGTCTCACACGCCGGAAGAACTGCCTGTCCCTTCTGCCGCAGGCTTTCCAGCGGACTGTAGTAAATCGTACCCTTCAGACCCGAAATCACCTCATCAATAGAACGGCACTGAGAAAGCTGGGCCAGATCCACAGAAGAATGGCGGTCAAAAAACTCCTTAAAACCCGACAGATCCTGAGCGGCCTCACGGCGTCCGGCTCCGTTTCTCAGGCAGGTCTTTACGATCCCTATTTCATAATGCATGAAATACAGGTCTAAAAACCGCCTCTGTTTCATATTGGCAAACTGATACAGACTTGCAAAGTCCTCGTACTGGGCCAGGTTCAAAAGCTGTTCAATCCTCCCCCTGTGGAGTTCTTTATCCTCAACACCGGAAAAAATCTTCTCATACGGCGGCAGGGAGCGAAGAAAACGGACTGCCTCAGGAACGCTTTCCAAAGCGGCCATCTGTTCAAACTGTTCCGGCTTAATACGCCACCGTTCCATAGCCCTTATCTTGGTAGAAATGCCGCTGTAATGAATCAAGCTTCCCATAGGCTCACTCCTTTATCATGCTCCGAAAGAGGCTCTCTGCATACAATTTATGCTGTTTCTCATAAGTTTCCTCCAAACGGGCGATCATGCCCCTGGCATCAGCGGCCTGCTTATCCAATTCCTCCTGCATCTCCTGCTCCATCTGCTTCTGGATGCATGAAATGCGCGCAGCTGTTTTTTGCTCCAGTTCTCTGTCAAAAGCCGCCGTTTTCTCTTCCATTTCCTTTGCAAGAGCCTTCTTTCGGACTCCTGCATCGTCCATTAAAGATCCGGCGGCTTTCTCAATGTCAGATAACCGGTCAATTATTTTGTCCATTTTTACGCCTCCTTTTTATATTCCCTTATAATACTCTTTTTTTCTGAAATTACCAGTGGCATTTTGTAGAATAAATAAATTTGTTAAAAATTTTTTTTCAGAACAATACAATAAAAAAGATATGCCCTCCCTTTTCCATGAATGACATATCTCCTTTAATTTCAAATATCTGGAAATTTTCTGCTACTGAGCCTGAACTTCTGCTGCGTCTGTTCCACTGGCGCTTTCTGCATCCTCTTCGGAAGAAGGCTCACTCTCCGAAGCCTTTTTCTCAATGTACTGGCTGGAAACATAAGCCTCCTGTCCGTCATAGTTAATCACAGTCCAGTCATTATTATACCGCTTTACATAATCCACCTCTGTGCCCTGAGAAAGCTGTACCAGAATACGGCTGCTGGTGGACGGCTCTGTACGAACATTTACGCTGTTGCCTGTCACTACATAACGTTCAGCCTCCGGCTGCGTCTCCGGTTCTGTCTCCGGCTCTGTTTCCGGCATACTCTCAACCGTCTGTGAGCTTTCAGTGGGAGCTGCCGTATCTTTAACCTCATCCTTTCCGGGACGGATCATCTGGATCACTACGATCAGAAGGATCACCACCAGGAGCGGAATCAGAAGACGCCACAGATAAAACAGCGGTGATACTCCCCTGCGTTTTCTCCGTCTGACATTTGGATTTCGCTGTCCGGAGCTGTAACCGGAATGTCCGGTCTGGGTTCTCTGCCCCTGGACAGGCCGGCTGCCTCCCGCACGGTTTCCAGCAGATGCAGGCCTCTGGCTTCCCCTCTGTCCAGTACGTTCCCGGCCTCCTCCGGAAGATATTCTCTGGGGCCGCCCCCCTCCGGAAGCGCCGCCATCATGAGAAAAAGCATGAACCTCCTGGGTTAAAAGCTGGTATGCCTGATTGGCATTATACGCTGTATTGTCATTTTCATGCACCGCCTTATTCCCAAGAATGCGGATGGTATGGTAATTATCTTTTGTCGTCTTATTGATCCAGCCGCCTTCATACAGCTGGTCAATGGTATCTGACAGATCGCCCTCCACCAGACAGGCCTTCTCCGCCATACAGCGAACCATGCACTCTAATGTCTGTCTTGCTTTTACCATCACCAGATTATAATTTTTATTCACAATCAAACGTTCTGCCTCTTTGACCCCCTGCTGGATCTGCTGCCAGCTGGTGGTATGCTCCAGGTTTGACATATCCCTTCCTCCTTTGTATCAGCAGATTTCTACAGAAACTCTCTGTGTTCATATTATACCTTATTTATATTGAAATTGCACTAGGAATTGGAAGGATTTTATGAAGGAACTATATGATCATATCCTAAAAATATACCTTGAAACCGTTTTTCTCGTTTTTGACAGGCTTCCGCCTGCGTTTCACAGTTGCATTTCCCCCATTTGAATGTTAAAATAAGTCCGATCATCCTTACAAAAACCGCAGTCTGCGGATAAAACAACTACACTTCCCTGCGGTTTGACCGCAAAGAAAGACGAGGACATACATCTATGCGTTTAAGACATATTCCCGGGGCAGAGGAAACCATCGCCTCAAGTCCCTATGTGATCCAGGAACCGGCCCTCCACAAAGGAAGCTGGAACCAGGTATTCGGAAATGACCATCCCATCGAAATAGAGGTAGGAATGGGAAAAGGGCGCTTTATCATGGAGCTGGCTCAGAAAAATCCCCATATCAACTACATTGGAATCGAACGGTATTCCAGCGTACTTCTGAGAGGCCTGCAGAAAAGAGCCGGACTGGAACTGGATAACATTTATTTCCTCTGCATTGACGCAAAGGCCATGGCTGACTATTTCGCCCCCGGCGAAGTAAACCGCATCTATCTAAATTTCTCAGATCCGTGGCCTAAGGATCGTCACGCCAGACGCCGCCTTACCTCTCCCGATTTCATGGCTGTCTATGACCAGATTCTTGCCCGCGACGGCGTGATCGAGTTTAAAACAGACAACCGGGGACTTTTCGATTATTCCCTGGAAGCTATCCCCCAGGCTGGCTGGCAGATCAAGGCCCATACCTTCGATCTCCACCACAGTCCCATGAATGAGGGAAATGTAATGACAGAATATGAGGAAAAATTTTCCTCTATGGGAAATCCCATCTGCAAGCTGGTAGCAGCCAGGGAAATCCCGGCATATGATAAAGAATAAAGCAGACTCCAAAAAGCCCCGGCGCCGGATCTTCCTACAGATAAATCCGGATACCGGGGCATCAATATAATTTATAGAAAGAAGGTTTATGACTTTTATGCTTCTTCCTCCATGTTTTGTAAAAAAACTCCAGCGCGCCACCTGCGACCGGCGGGATCTGGATCGGCGTTTCCTTCACCTGAGCAAATGCTTTAAGGAAGTGGAAACAGCATTAAACTGCAAAAAGAAAAAATAATCCTACAGCCTGTTCACACTTGTTTTCAGACACAAAAAAAGTCCGACCCCGCAGCTTCCATTATCTGCAAAATCAGACCTTTTAGTGCGCCTCCAGGGACTCGAACCCTGGACAAATAGATTAAGAGTCTACTGCTCTACCAGCTGAGCTAGAGGCGCGTTTTCCTGAACACAACAAACATTATAGCTCAGACTGAAAGAGTTGTCAACCACTTTTTTTATTTTTCGACAGAATAATTTTTCCCGGCTTCTACGCCTCCTGTCTCATTCGCTCTATGATGGCATTGGCCCTGCGGTATACCTCTTCAGGATCTTCTCCTATAAAGAAGGTTCCGTCCTCGTACCGGACTGTTCCGTCAATCATAACCAGCTTTACATTCTGCTTGCTGCCGCTGTAAACCAAATTTTTTACGATATTATTGACAGGCTGCATATTAGGCTGGTGCAGATCGATCAAAACCAGATCCGCCAGTTTTCCTTTTCGGATGCAGTCGCAGTCTGTAAGCCCCATGGCATAAGCGCCGCCCACACAGGCCATCTTGAGCACTTCCTCCGCAGGCATGGCGGAAGCATCATTTTCGCGAAGCTTTGTAAGGCCTGTAACCAGAAACATTTCACGGAACATATCCAGACAGTTATTGCTGGCAGGTCCGTCTGTTCCGATCGCAAGACGAACTCCCTTTTCAAGCATCCGGTTCAGCCTGGGGATTCCGCTTGCCAGCTTCACATTGGAACCGGGATTGGTAACAATAGTCATGTCATGCTTTTTAAAGATATCCATATCCTCGTCTGTGATGTGGACACAGTGATAACCGCCTCCGCCGTATTCAAACATTCCCAGAGAATCTAAAAATGCAGTCGGCGTCATCCCATAGCGCTCCAGACATCCTTCTGTTTCACCCTTTGTCTCTGAATTGTGGGTAAACACAGGAGCCTTATACTTGTGAGCCAGATCTGCTACCGCCTCCAGAATCTTCCGGCTGGTGGTATACTCTGCATGAAAGCCCAGCTGATAGCTTACCAACGGATCATAGGAATTGAATTTCAGATAATCCTCCTCCAGCCCCTCAGGAGATGACACAAAATCATTCAGCCCGCTTACTAAAACGGTTCTGAAACCACTTTCCACACAGGCTCTTGCCATTTCCTCCGGCCAGGGATACATATCAAAAGCTGCCGTCATGCCGCTGGTCAGATACTCCATTACAGCCAGTCTGGACAGCCAGAATGCATCTCCCGGCTGCAGCTTTGCTTCCATAGGAAATACCTGAGTATGGAGCCAGTCCATAAGCGGCAGGTCATCCGCATAGGAACGCAGAAACGTCATAGCGGAATGAGTATGGGCATTTTTAAAGCCCGGCATGAGAAGATTGCCATTTCCATCGATTTCACGATCCCAGACAGGAGGGATGATAGCATCCGTATTGGCATCTCCCATAAAAGCGGACGGGCCTGCATAGGAAATCCTGTTTCCCTCCACCCAAACCTCTCCCGGCACCACATCCATAGTTCCATCCATTGTCAGAAGACGGATATTGTAAAAGCGTGTATTCATAATCCTGCTCCTTCTTTAAATATTCTTATTTGGTGAAAATATTATATCACATAGATAATTTTATGCTATAATGATTTTTACACTATCAGACAACAGGAGACTGCCAAATGATACATTTTACCATGCAAACACCTTCAATCCCTTCTATAGAAGAAACCCAGGCCATTGTGCAGGAGGTTCACGAAGACCTTCAGCAGTTAAGACCCAACGCAATTTTAGAAACCATACGCTCATGGACTCCAGGACTTTTGGCCTTCAGCTATCGGCTGCTTTATGCTGCCATCATTATCATCATCGGCAACCGGATTGCATTCTATCTGCGCCGTTTTTTAAAGCGCACCTTTGACCGCATGGGGATAGATCTCAGCCTGAGCAAGTTCCTGATTTCCCTTGCAAATGCCATCACCTACGCCATTGTGATCTTTATGGCTCTGGAAAAAATAGGAATCCCTTCCACCTCCATTATCGCGCTCTTAGGCTCCGCCACTCTGGCAATCGGCCTTTCTTTGCAGGAAAGTCTGGGAAACTTCGCCGGAGGCATCCTGATTCTTGTCATGCGGCCCTTTGGCATTCATGACTATATTGTATCAGAAGGCGTGGAAGGAAAGGTTCTTAATATCGGCCTTGTATACACCACTCTGCTCACCATTGACAACCGGCGCATCACCATCCCCAACGGCACCCTGTCAAATGCTGTGATTACCAATGTAACGGCCCAGGAAAAACGGCGGATCGATCTAACCATCGGCATCAGCTATTCCTCCGACTTAAAACAGGCAAAGGCCATTCTGGAACGTATTTACAAAGAAGATCCCCAGATCCTTCAGGATGAACCTATCACTGTCTATGTAGATGAGCTGGCTGAAAGCTCTGTGGTTCTCGGTTCCCGCGGCTGGACCGCCACAGAGGATTACTGGAGCGCCCGCTGGCGGATCATTGAACGGACAAAACTGGAATTTGACGCTGCTGGCATTGAAATTCCTTATAATCAGATGGATGTAAATATTATACAGAAAAAGGAAGGACCGCTCAATAACTGATCATTGAGCGATCCTTTCGCTTATTTATAATAAAATTCAACTATACTTCAGCAATCGAATTCTGCCCCTGCATCAATAGCCGGAAGCTTCTTCGTTTTTTACCAGCTTTACCATACGGCTGGTGCCAAGGCGGTCTGCCCCCAGCTCCAGAAAATGCTCTGCGTCAGCCAGAGTAGAGATACCTCCTGCTGCCTTGATCTTTACATGCTCTCCCACATGGGCAGCAAAAAGTGCAATGTCCTCAAAGGTAGCTCCTGCCTTTGAAAAGCCCGTAGAGGTCTTGATATAATCAGCGCCGGAGGCTGTAACTACCTGGCACATACGGATCTTTTCTTCCTCTGTCAGCAGACAGGTTTCAATAATCACCTTTAAGATTTTATCCCCGCACACTGCCTTCAATCTGCGGATTTCATCCTCGACCTGATCGTAAAGACTATCCTTGACCCATCCGATATTGATCACCATATCAATCTCGTCTGCCCCATTTTCAAGCGCATTTCTAGTTTCAAATTCCTTTGTCTCTGTGGTCATATAGCCGTTTGGAAAGCCAATCACTGTACAAACAGTCATCTTATCTCCCATATATTCCTTTGCCTTTTTTACAAAGCTTGGAGGAATACAGACTGACGCCGTCTGATAAGCAATCGCATCATCGCAGATCTGGCGGATCTCCTCCCAGGTGGCAGTCTGAGTCAGAAGTGTATGATCCACATGGCTCATAATTTCTTTTATTTCCATTTCTGCCTCTTCTCTACACATAAATCCTGTATTTTCTATATAAGCCCCTTCTTCTTATCCTGACGGATAATATCTCTCATTGCTTCAATACCTACCTCGATGGCTCTCTCCTCCCAGCCGGAGGGGTAATCTTCCGCATCATTGGAATACTCGCCAAAATTGGTAGCGCTGATCATAACACTGGAGGTTCTAATTCCCAGAGAAGCCCCGATGAGGAAAATCACGGAACACTCCATACTGGTATTGGTAGCGCCTCCTGCCAGATAGGAATCCCATTTTGCCTTTAATTCATGATAAACCGGCTTTGTCTCAGGCTCTGCCTCTGTGTAATAGGAATCCTTTGTAATGGTCACTCCCACATTATATGGATAGCCCAGCTTCTTCGCTGCCTGCTCCAGAGCCTTTAACATCTGGAAATCGGGAACAGCCGGGAATTCAAAGGGAAGGTAGTGGTCTCCCGTTCCCTCCATACGCACAGCGCCGTTGGGAATCACTACATCTCCGATTTTTACCTTTGGAGAGGTGGAAGCCGCTGAACCGATCCGCATCATGGTGTGAGCGCCACAGGAATGAAGCTCCTCAATGGCGATACAGGTAGAGGGGCCGCCGATTCCTGTGCTGGTCACAGTAACAGGCACTCCGTCCAGAGTTCCCGTATAGCTTAAATACTCTCTCTTGTGGGCAACCTTTACAGGATTATCAAAATGCTTTGCAATCAGGGACGCTCTTTCAACACTGCCCGGCAAAAATACATATTTTCCGATCATCTCTGATGTAACGTCTACATGCATGGTTCTTTCTTCTGCCATTTCTAGTTCCTTCCCTGTTTCTTTGCTTCCATTTCCTTCTCAAAACGGTAAATGGCCTCTAAAACGATCTTAATTTCTTCATCCCATCCAACCGCCAGTGCCTCATTCGCAGTCTCATAGATCACTTCCCCGGTAATCAGGTTGCCGGATACGGCGCTGATCATGGCAGCTCTCTTTTTGCGTCTGTGGCATACGGTATAGAGGGCAGAGCTCTCCATCTCCACATTCAGACAGCCCAGAGCGGACAGCTTTTCGATCCATTCCTGTGTCTCCCCATAGAATGCGTCATCGGAAGCATTGATGCCGTAATATACTTTTCCGGAAAGGTCCGGCTCCATCTCCTTTGCCGTATCAATAATCGCCCTTGTCAGATCAAAATCAGGCACTGCCGGGAAGCAGTCCGGCACATAGAACCGGCTGGTTCCCTCATTTTTCATGGATCCGGTAGAAATCATCAGATCACCGATCTTAATCCCATCCTGAAGGGCAGCGCTGCTTCCGATCCGGATCAGACACTCTGCTCCGATGTTCATCAGTTCCTCTGCCGCAATAGTTGCAGAAGGACAGCCCATACCGGTAGAAGTAACGGAAATCTTTACTCCCTTGTAATAGCCGGTAAATGTTCTGTGTTCTCTGTTGTTTGCCACCAGCTCTGCCTGATCCAGATATTTTGCCACTCTGTCAGAACGGGCCGGATCACCCGGAAGGAGTACGTATTTTCCAACATCACCCGGTTTTAAATGAATATGATACTGCTTTTTACCTGCTGTCTTGCTTTCCTTATCAAGTGCCATCAGCCTTTTGCCTCCTCTAATTTTTTTGTTTTTCTGCTGGCTGCCGCGGACTTCTGAATAGAGTATACGGTCAGGCCGGCAATCGTTGCCAGATATGGCAGCATCTGAATAAACTCAGACGGAATCTTAAGTACCTGAAGAATATTGGACAGGCCGTCAAAAAAGGCGAAAATCATGGATGAAATCAGCGCTCCCACGGGAGTAGCCTGGCCCATGGAGCAGGCTGCCAGGGCGATAAAGCCGCGTCCTGCTGTCATGTCGCGCACAAACATGGTCAGATAGCCCATGGAGAGATACATTCCTCCAAGGCCTGTCATAAGGCCGCATAATACAATAGCCAGGAACTGAATCTTTATTACATTCTGTCCCACGCTGGATGCCGCGTTTGGATTCTCTCCCACAGCCCTCATGCGAAGTCCGGTTGGCGTCTTATACAGGAAAAACCAGATAACCACCACCATAGCAAGAGCCAGATAGGTAAGGGCATTATGCCCTGATAAAATACCGCCTAAAACCGGGATATCCTTAATAATGGGGATATCCACATTTGGGAAGGAGAAGCTTTTCAGTGAAGAGGAATTTCCCTTTTCTCCGGTAGCCAGCTGCAGTACAAACACCGTAAGGCCGGAAGCCATGGTATTAACCGCAGTACCGCAGAGCACGTTATTAGCCTTTAATACCAGATGGAAATAGGCAAATACAGCACTTACAGCTACGGACGCCAAAAGCCCCGTTAAAAGTCCGATCCAAAGACTTCCTCCAAAAGCGCTTCCCAGCACTCCCGCCAAGGCAGAAATCAGCATGATGCCCTCCAGACCCAAATTTACTACTCCTGCCTTGGTACAGATCACGGCTCCCAGGGAAGCCAGCAGAATCGGAGTTGCAACTCTGATCCACATATACAGAAAATCTGTGCTGAAAATCAATTCGATTAAATTCATGCCTGTGCCGCCTCCTTTTCCTCTGCCTGTGCTGCCTTTACGATCATACGCTGTCTCCATCCCTTTAACAGGGCATCTGCCGCAATAAAGAACATCATAACAGCCTGGATAATATCAACTACCTCCCGTCCCACATCACTGCTACGAGCCATAATATCTGCGCCTACATTCAGGTAGCCGATAAATGCCGCTGCCAGCGGAACTAAAAGAGGATTGCTTCTTGCCAGCAGAGCCACTACGATACCGGTCCAGCCGTAGCCCGGGCTTGTGGTCCATTTAAACCGGTTGTACATTCCCAGAAGTTCTGCGGCACCGCCCATACCGGCAATTGCTCCGGCCAGAACCTGGGCTGCTACCATGATTCCTGTCACCTTAAGGCCCGTATACTTTGCAAACAGCGCATTGTCTCCGGTAATTCTGAGTTTTGTACCGTAAGAGGTACGGTATAGGAAGAACCATACCAGAACGCAGATCACAATACCCAGTACAATACCTGCATGAATTCTGGTTCCCTCCAGTACCACCGGAAGGCGGGAGGTATCTGAAAATTCCAGGGAAGCCAGACTGGAGCTGCTGACCTCACGGAAATGGTAGCTGACCATGTAAATGGCAAAAAACTGAACTACATAGTTAAACATAATGGACGTTACCAGCTCACTCACGTTCCATTTCATTTTCAGGAAAGCCGGAACCATGGCGACTGCCGCTCCGCAGAGTCCGCCAAACAGGATAGCCGCTGCGGAGTGGATACCTGCCGGAAGCTTACATGCAATAGCAACCACCATAGCGCCTGTGGTTCCGATAAAGAATGAGCCTTCTGCAATCATGGAAAACTGTCCGGAACCGAAAATAATGATGACCGCAAGTGCCGTAAACATAAGGGGTGCTGCTGCCTCAATGATATTTCCAATCCTTCGCAGGGAGGTAAATGGCCCAATGAAAAAGCTTGTGATAGCTGTCATAGGGTCATCGCTGACCATGAACACAATCACCGATACCATGGCGCAGGCAATGAGAATGATCAGGCCCAATTTTACCATATCCACTAATAAGTTAATCCGTTTATTACTGTTCATGCCGTGCCTCCTTAATCTCCTCCTCGGACTGAAGATGGATACCCAGCATATAGACGCCTAACTGCTCCTCTGTCATCTTGGATACATCCTTGATATATGCGGCAATCTTTCCTTCGTACATAACGATCAGACTGTCAGAAAGACCCAGAACCTCGTTGAGATCAGAGCTTATAACGATAACTCCCTTTCCCTCATCTCTCATCTGCACCAAACGCTGGCGGATAAATTCCGTTGCACCTACGTCTACGCCTCGGGTAGGCTGGTCTGCAACAATAATTTCAGGAGAACCGGAAAGTTCTCTTGCAAGAACCGCCTTCTGGATGTTTCCTCCTGACAGACTGTTGATGGAAACCTCCTGGGATTTGCAGAAAATCAGGTATTCCTTTACCATTTCATCTCCGTATTCCTTTACAGCCTTTGGATTGCGTACCCCATGTTTAAAGAAGCGCTTCCAGCCCAGCTTATCTGCAATCATGTTTTCTGTAATGGAAAGCCTGGGGGCCATTCCCATGGTCATACGGTCTGCAGGAATATGGGCCAGCTTTAGCTTTCGGATCTTTTCAACGGAAAATCCCTTGATGTCCTGGCCATTTACTTCAATGGTGCCGCCGCTGTAGGAGCCCATTCCGGTGAGAGCAGATACCAGCTCATTCTGGCCATTTCCCTCCACTCCAGCGATTCCCAGAATCTCGCCCTTTCTCAGGGTAAAGGAAACATGGCCTACCGCCCGTTTCCCATTTTCATTGATCACTACCAGATCCCTGATTTTCACCAGAGGCGCACCGGGATGAGCCTCTTTCTTTTCCACATTCAGCACCACGTCTCTTCCTACCATAAGGCGCGAGATATCCTGCTCGGAAACCTGGGACACATCATGGACGCCCATTGTCTCACCCCTTCGGATGATGGTAATGCGGCTGCAGATCTGCTTGATCTCCTGCAGCTTGTGGGAAATAAAGATAATCGTATACCCATTATCCTTCAGGTGAAGAAGCTCGTCAAAGAGTTCCTGTGTCTCCTGGGGTGTCAGCACCGCTGTAGGCTCATCCAGAATCAGGATTTTTGCCCCGCGGAACAATGCCTTTAAAATCTCCACCTTCTGCTTCTGGCCTACGGTCAGATCCTCCACACGCTTATCAGGCTCTACAAAGAGATTGTACTTCTTTCCCATCTCCTCTACCTGTTTCCTTGCGAAATTCAGATCCGTCATAATACCTTTTTTCGGTTCCATTCCTAAAATGATATTTTCTGCCACTGTCAGAGAGGGCACCAGCATAAAGTGCTGGTGAACCATTCCGATCCCCAGCTTAATTGCCATCTGCGGAGATGTCATATGAACCTGTTTTCCGTTTACATAGATCTCTCCGGAGGTAGGCTGCTCCTCTCCGAAAAGAATCTTCATCAGAGTCGATTTTCCCGCTCCGTTTTCTCCGGAAAGAGCATGGATCTCCCCCCGTTCTACAGACAGGGTCACATCCTTATTAGCCATAACGCCATTGGGGTATACTTTCACAATATGCGACATCCGCAATGCTTCTTCTGCCATGATCATACCTCTTTATCTTCGTTTTCATACAAAAGCTTGGCAGCCTCCTTCTAGTCACTTTAACTGTGCGCTTCGTCTCTGCATCAAGGCTTCATTTCGTCACGCAGGGCTGCCACTTCCTCTGTTGTCATATCAAAGGCAGTTCCCACTGTGATTTCGCCACCGATGATCTTCTGCTCTGTCTCTTCTATGAATTTCTGAATCTCTTCCGGAACAATGGCCTTGTAGTTGTCATTCTTAGCCAGCCCAACTGCTCCACTGTCCAGTCCCAGGATATAATCCTGATCCAGTGTCTTGGTTCCCTCTTTCCAGTCTTTGATAGAGGTGTAAATAGACTCGCCTACATTCTTTAAGCTGGAAGAAAGCACATTGGCTGCCAGCTCAGGGTCAGACTCCTTTAACTCGCCATACAGATCCTGGTCGCAGGCAATGAGGTACTTGTCAGACTTCTGTGCAGCTGTTACCGCTCCTAAAATAGACTGGGAAGCAGGTGCATATACAATCTGAGCGCCCTGGTTGTACAGCTGTGTGGTCATCTCCATACACTTGGAAACGTCCTCAAAGGAACCAACATAAGAGGTAACTACCTTAATTTCAGGGTCTACATACTTAACACCCTCCAGATAGCCTACCAGGAAATCGTTGATATTGGCTGCATCCATAGATCCTACAAAGCCCAGGACCTTCTGAGAAGCATCGATCTTCGCATCTCCGGATTCCAGCATCTTGGCCGCAAGTGTGCCGGAAAGGAAAGCGGCCTGATTGGAGTAGTAATTAATACCCATCATATTTCCTTCTGTTACCACATCTCTGTCAACAGAAACGTCGAAGATCAGGTAGTTCTTCTCTGGGAATTCTGCTGCGATATCCTGAGCCAGCTCCTTTACAGACCAGGTTCCAGATACGATCATATCCCAGTCCTGCTCAGAAACATCCAGGTAGTTTCCTTCGTAGCTGGTCTCGTCTCTTCCCATCTCGATGGTTTTAACCTCAGCTCCCATCTCGTCAGCCAGCTTCTGCATACCGCTTGCTGCGGAATCGTTAAAGCCCTTATCGCCCAGATTTCCGTTACACAGGTAAACTACCTTTAACGGATCATCGGAAGAAGCCTCTGCCTTTTCCTCTGCTTTTCCCTCTTCCTTGCCCTCAGCATCCTCTGCCTTGGTTTCTTCCGTCTTAGCTGCTTCTGTGGCTCCCTGTCCGGAAGCTCCGCATCCTGAAATCATGGAGGCTGCCATCGCGGCCGCCAGTACGGTACTTACAATTCTTTTTTTCATTTCTTTGTCCTCCTTGGATATATGAATGTATCTTCATAGCGCCGATTCTGCTTAAAGCCGGCGTCTATTTCTTACGTTCCAGTACAAAACGGTACCAGTTGCTGTCCATGCGGTACTTGTGATAACTCAAAGGCTCTTCATTCTGAAACAAAACCTCATCCATAATGATTACAATGGGACATTCCGGTTGATCCACCGCAATCTCCGCCCATTCCACAGCGCTCATGGACACCTGGGAACGCTCTGCCTCCTGGTAAAGCTCTCTCACGGCAAATTCCTTCAGCCGTTCCTCATTATCAATGTCAATCCCTCTTTTTTCCAGCTGCATAATAGGGATAATAGCCACCGAAGATGCTACATAAATATCTCCTGCAAAATATCTGATATCCACCACAACCGCCGTGAATGTCTGTCCATGATATCCCAGCAAATCACCTACCAAACGTCCTCCGTTTTGAACATGGAACGTATATTCTGTTTTTGTAATCTGGTCAACGCAGCATTTAAAGCAGGGGTTTGCGATATGCTGAAATCCCTCCCTGTCCCTGGCAAGCTGTCCCGTAATCATGGTTTTTTTTCCTTGCATCTTATAGATATATCCATCTTCTTCCAACTTGCGCACTGCCATCCGCACTGTACTGCGGCTTACATTCCAATAATCTGCCAGAATATTCTCACCAGGAAGGGTGTCTCCTTCTTTGAGTTTTTCTTCCTGAATAAGTTGGTAAATAATATCATAAATCTGAACATAATAGGGTATATTTAGTTCTGCCAGCTTTGGCATCTCCCGGCAATCCATCATTCGCCTTTCTGGTCTTCTCTTATAATAATCTTCATAGCCTCGATAGCGGTACGGATCGCTCTGTCTTCCACATTTACCTTCTCTGAACCCTCTTTGACCTTTCCGCTCTTATAATTGGTAGCGCTGGCCATGACACAGGAGGTACGGATTCCAAGGGAAGCCCCTACTGCAAAAAGAGGCGCGCATTCCATGCTGGTGGAGGATGCTCCTCCCTTCTTATATGCCTCCCATTTATAGATCAGCTCCGGTCCTACAGGCTTTGTCTGGGGGGAGGTCTGGGTATAGAAGGATGCCTTTGTAATGGTTACTCCTACATCATAAGGAAGACCCAGATTAATGGCTGCCTGCTCAATGGCCTTTAACATCTGGAAGTCCGGCACAGACGGAAATTCCACCGGAAGATAATGATGGCTTACACCTTCCATCTTTACAGCTCCGTTGGGAATCACAATATCTCCAATGGACACCTTGGGTGACACGGAAGCGCAGGTTCCCACACGCATCATGGTATCTGCACCGCATTGATACAGTTCCTCTACAGCAATCGCAGCAGAAGGACCTCCAATTCCGGTACTGGTTACCGCTACATCAACACCATTCAGCTGACCCACAAATGTACGAAATTCCCGGTTATAGGCAATCTCCTTTGGATTTTCAAAGTAAGCGGCAATCTTTTCTGTCCGCTCAGGACTGCCTGGAAGGAATACATACCGGCCAATCTGGCCTTTTTCCAACCCAATGTGCATCATTTTCTTACCCATAATGACTCACTCCTTCAATTACTTATTTTTAATTCTTCTTTTTATTATATCGTCCTGGCTCCATATTCTGAAATACACTAAACAGTCTGCGGACTGCCTTTACAGAATCTACCTGAATGCAAATGGCAATCTCTTCTCTGTCCAAAACTGGAACAAAGCCATCATCTGTGGTGATCATGCCAGAAAATTTCTCTGACTGATACTCTACTCCTGCTCTTACCATTTCATATACACCTAATGAAGGGTCTTCCGCGATCAGCATTGCAAGAGGATCATGAACCACACTGGCATGCGCCATTCCCATAGTTACGCGATGAAACTCAAAGTAGAAGCGAAGTGCTTTTTTGATATACTCAGCAATCGGACGGCACTCCTCTAAACAGTATTCGCACAGGTTATCCACATCTGCCTGCGTGATAAAGGTCTTCATCGTCACATCTAAACCTACGACTGTCAGATTAAACCCTGCCTTAAATACCATATCTGCGGCACGCGCATCCCCATGAATATTCGCTTCTGCATACGGGCTTACATTTCCTGGAACCTTATAGCACCCTCCCATAGCAACTACTTTTTTTACCTTCTTCGGAAGAGAAGCATCCTTCTCCAAAGCCATCGCCAAATTCGTCATCCGGCCAGTGGTAATAATGATCAGCTCTCCCTTTAACTCCTGTGCCTTTCGAATAATAAAATCACAGGCAGTTTCATTAATTGGTTCCTGTGTGGTTTCTGGAAGCTCTACGTTGCCAATTCCGTTATCTCCATGAATATAGGCTGGAGCAGAACCAAACACACCATCCAATGATTCATTTGCTCCCACTGCTACCGGAACATCATATCCGCATTTCGCCAGCTGAATCAGTCTCAGGCAGTTATCCGCTGACTGCTCTGCACAGTTATTTCCAAAACAAGTCGTAATACCTTCTACATAAAAATTAGGAGATCTAAGAGCATAGAGAATTGCCAGAGAATCATCAATTCCTGTATCCGCATCAATCAAAATATGTTTCATAAGTAATTCGTTCCTTTCCCCTTCGACTTATATTTATATCTTATAACATGGCTGTCAAGTTGTCAACATATTATGCCATATGTTTTGTATAAAATGCATATATTCTTTCATCCCATATCGAAAAAAATATTTGATATTACCTAAAAATTTTTGTATTCATATTTTTTCAAAAAAACCATTGACAAACAATCGCTCATGCCCTATAATGTTCATCGTATCACACAACAACACATAAACATGCGCCTCTAGCTCAGCTGGTAGAGCAGTAGACTCTTAATCTATTTGTCCAGGGTTCGAGTCCCTGGAGGCGCACTGAGAGGTCTGATTTTGCAGATATTGGAGGCTGCGGGGTCGGACTTTTCTATTGCGAACATATAATTTTATACATTTTCCATTTATCAATGGCATGCAAGCCTTCCCGCATCAAAACAGGCGGGAGGGCTTTTTTTGTCCTTACAGGAGGTTTTATTATGGAACAGAATCAACGTTTTTTGCTGGAAAAGCCGGTTTTTCCTCTTCTTGTTTCCATGGCAGTGCCTGTGATGCTGTCCATGCTGATCAATTCTCTCTATAACGTTGTAGACAGTATCTGGGTATCGAGACTGGGCACAGATGCCATCACTGCCGTTTCACTAGCCTTTCCTCTTCAGAATATCATCATGGCTCTTGGAGTGGGCTTGGGCGTAGGTGTCAGCTCCTTAATTTCCATGAGTCTTGGAGCAGGAAACAGGAACAAGGCCGATCATCTGGCATCTGCCGGCCTCTCTCTGGCCCTGATACACTGTCTGTTATTTATTGCTCTGGGCATTTTTATTACAAGACCATTTCTTGGGATGTTTACAGATAATCCCCAAATATTCGAATGGGCCTACAGCTATACGTTCATTGTGCTCTGTCTCTCTTCTGGTCAAGTTCTGCAAATGTACATGGAAAAACTCTTTCAGGGTGTAGGGCGGATGAAAACCACCATGTTTCTCATGGCAAGCGGCTGTCTGATCAACATTGTTTTAGATCCGATCCTTATTTTCGGCTGGTTCGGCGCTCCCGCCATGGGTGTATCCGGCGCTGCCGTTGCAACAGTGATCGGCCAGTTTGGGGCGTTGCTTCTATATATTCTTGTGTATTTAAAAACCAATCTGGGCGTATCCATTCGGCCCAGACTTATGAATCTGAACCGCGAACTGATTCGTTCTATTTATAGTATTGCAATTCCATCCAGTCTGCTTTTAGCCATGCCTTCCCTGTTAACCGGCATTTTAAATGGAATCCTGACTACCTTTGGAAGCGTCTATGTAGCAGCCTTTGGACTGTATTTTAAACTCCAAACCTTTGTAAACCTTCCCTGCAACGGCCTTCTCCAGGGAATGCGTCCCATTATCGGGTATAACTATGGAGCCGAACGCCATGACAGGGTCCGCAGTACCATTCGCTGCAGCCTTGGCCTGGTAACCGTTGTTACACTCACCGGAACAATTGCATCCATTTTCTTTCCCGGCCCGATTCTGCGTATTTTTGATGCAGATCCGGAGCTGATGCAGTATGGGACAGAAGCCCTGCGCATGATCGGCCCCAGTTTTTTGATTTCCTCTGTGGCTTTCATAGCAGCCGGAGTTTTTGAGGCTCTGGGACAGGGACGCCCTTCCCTGATCATCTCCCTTCTGCGCCAGCTTGTAATCATTGTTCCTCTGGGATGGATTCTCTCACGCTTTATGGGACCCGCAGGCATCTGGATCTCCTTCCCCATAGCAGAGCTTATAGCCGCAGTGATTGCCTGGAAAATGATGGGGAAAATTTATGCGGATCATCCTGAAAATACACATTAACTCATTAACATAAACTCTAAAAAACAAACTCCGCACAGCAATTACGATCATAAACCGATCATTTGCAGTGCGGCGTCCTGTTTTTATCTTATACTTTATTCTGTTTCCCATGTCATATCCATCAGATACTCAAATAGAATAAGAACTCTTGCATAAAAATAATTAGCTGTAAGATTCCGATCATCTAATATTTTATCATCCAAAAGTACAAATGATAATTCTGCCATATCAGCAATCATAGAATGGGCTCCTCCCGTAAAAGCCACCACATCAATTCCATGTGCGCAGGCATCCCGGACAGGCTTAATAATCGTGTCTGTTGTGCCGCTTTTGCTAATAGCAATTACCATTCCTGCCGAAAGGGCATTTCCCTCATATACCTCATAATTATTCGATCCAATGGCACAGTAACCCATAACCAGAAGCTTGCGCACAAAAAAATCCCTTAAGGGGGCACAGAATCCGGTACCTGTAATCAAAATGGGATTATGTCTGTGTTTTTTCAGAAGTTCCGGAAAACGATTCATTTTTTCAAATGGTATCTCTCCGATAAAAGCTGTAATATCTGACTCATGATTCTTATTATTTATCTCATTCTGTACCAGAAATCCCAGTCGATATACCATATCCGTATAACCAGTATATCCCATCTTTTTACTCAGACGGATCAGTGCTGCCGGCGAAACGTAATTCCGTGCTGCAAACTCCCTTACGCTGTACTGTATATTCTGGTCTGCCGCCTCTAAAAGCGACTGAAACATCTGCTGTTCACTTTCATTTAAATGATATTGTTCTGCCAGCTTATAAATATCGTGTTTCATCTCTCATTCCCTCTATTTTATCCCAAACCCATATTTTGTGTAATTTTCACTGAAATTATACGATACTCTGTCCATCTGCGCAACCAATTCTCATTACATCCGATTTCATTAATGAAACATGTTTCAAGCTATGTGAATATGTTTAAAACTATCACAAAATAGTAGATTTTTTTATTCAAAATGATATAATTCAAACATCGAAACGGAATGGCGCCTTCCGACAGAAAACGAATGAAAAAGGAGAATGAATCATGAAAGCAAAAGTTATGAACGCCATGCAGAGCTTTTCCAAAGCTTTGATGGGCCCTGTTCTATTCTTACCTATTGCCGGTATGCTCCAGGCTCTGTCTTCTGTAATGTGCAACACAGCATTTGTATCAGAGGGGGGTATCTTATATACAGCTGGAAAATTTATCAATGGCGGAGTCAGCGCAGTAATCGGCAATCTTGGAATCCTGTTCTGTGTAGGCGTCTCAATGAGTCTTGCAAAAAAGAAAAAAGCGGATGCCGCATTCGTATCACTTGTCAGTTATCTGATCTGGCTTGCAGCCAACTCTCGCTGGCTCAGTGTTGCGGGACTGATGGCGGAAGGTGATACTGCCAGCGCACCTTACCTATTGCCGGTATGCTCCAGGCTCTGTCTTCTGTAATGTGCAACACAGCATTTGTATCAGAGGGGGGTATCTTATATACAGCTGGAAAATTTATCAATGGCGGAGTCAGCGCAGTAATCGGCAATCTTGGAATCCTGTTCTGTGTAGGCGTCTCAATGAGTCTTGCAAAAAAGAAAAAAGCGGATGCCGCATTCGTATCACTTGTCAGTTATCTGATCTGGCTTGCAGCCAACTCTCGCTGGCTCAGTGTTGCGGGACTGATGGCGGAAGGTGATACTGCCAGCGCACTCTACGGTACAGGCCAGACGATCTGTCTTGGCTACCATGTAACAGACATGGGCGTATTCCTGGGCATGATCCTGGGCGTAATCGTAGCCTTAGTCCACAACCGCTTTATTGACACTGAATTTAAGGGTGCCATGGCTATGTATGGAAACAGCAAGTTCGTATTTATCGTGCTTCTTCCCATTGTATTAGTGCTGGCACTGGCAGCTGCCTATATCTGGCCTGTTGCAGCTGCAGCAATCAATGCCCTCACAGGCATTATGGCAGGCGCTGGCGCATTTGGAGTATTCCTGTATGGATTTTTAAACCGTATTCTAATCCCTACCGGCCTCCATCATCTGGTATGGTCTCCCTTCCTCTATTCCGCAATCGGAGACAGCATGATCATTGGCGGAGAGCAGATCGTAGGCGCAAAGCCTGTTTTCCTGGCTCTTCTCAGCGACCCTGCTGTTGCTTCCATGCCCGACTCTGCCCGATTCTTAACCTATGGACTTATGAAGACCTTTGGCGTCATCGGTGTTGCTCTGGCTTTCATCGCTACTGCCAAAAAAGAGAAAAAGGCCGCCACAAAGGCTCAGGTTATCCCGGCCACACTTACTGCCTCTTTAGTAGGCGTAACAGAGCCACTGGAGTTTACCTTCCTGTTTGCAGCTCCCATGCTGTGGGTCATCTACTCTGTCATGGACGGACTGTTCCAGATGATCGTATATCTGTTAAATGTCCGTGTCTGTGCTACCAACGGCATTATCGACTTCCTTGTACTGAACCTTCCGGCAGGAATCGGACGGACACACTGGCCTATGTATGTAGTTGCAGGTCTGATTGAGATCGTTGTAATGTATTTCCTCTTCCGTTTCCTGATCGTGAAATTCAACCTGAAAACACCGGGACGCGAAGACGGCGAGGATGTAATCGACCTGGCTGCCAATGCAGCAGCAGTAAAATCCCAGATCCGCTCCGGAAATAAAGCAGAAGCAAAGAAAGAAGCTGATGCTGAAACCGCAGCCCGCATCATCGAGGGACTGGGCGGACCTGACAATATTGAAAATATCGGAAACTGCATGACCCGTCTGCGCGTAGAGGTAAAAGACGCCTCTGTTGTAAAGGATAAAGAATGGTTTGCCCCAACAGGAGCAGCTGGTCTTGTTGTAAAAGGAAATAATATACAAATTATCTATGGCCCTGTTGTCAGCAAAAAACGTTCCATCGTCGAAAAAGCCCTTGGACGTGAAGAATAACTCACTTGTAATCACTCAGGAGGTATATAATGAAAACATTTAAACTTGTCATCGCCGGAGGCGGCAGCACCTACACTCCGGGAATCGTCAAAAGTCTTCTGGTACAGAAAGACCGTTTTAAACTCAATGAACTGGTTCTCTATGATAACAATGCCAAACGTCAGGAAGACGTGGGCGTTATCGTCCGCCATGTAGTAGAGATGTTTGATCCGGATGTAAAATTGACTCTTACCACAGACCCGGAAACCGCCATGACAGATGCAGATTTTATCTTTGCACAGATGCGTGTAGGACTGTACGCCATGCGCGAACAGGATGAGAAGATTCCGTTAAGATACGGCGTAGTAGGCCAGGAAACCTGCGGCCCCGGCGGTCTTGCTTACGGCCTGCGTACCATTTACCCTATGGTAGAACTGATTGACTACTGCGAAAAGTATGCAAAGCCTACTTACTGGATCGTTAACTACTCTAATCCGGCTGCGATTGTGGCAAAAGCCACCTTCCGCCTGCGTCCTCATGCCCGCATCCTGAATATCTGCGATATGCCTGTGGCAATCGAGAGAAACATGGCTGAGATTCTGGGCTGTGACCGCCATGATCTGGAAGTAGACTATTTCGGCCTGAACCATTTCGGATGGTTCACCAAAGTGCGCCTCAATGGAACCGACGTAACAGAGGAATTAAAGTCCTATGTGGCAGAAAACGGATATATGCCCAAAAATGAAAAGAGCGATGTAATGCACAGTGATCCCTCCTGGCTTCATACATATGCCAATTCCAGACATATCTGCTCTGCATTCCATGATTATCTGCCAAATACCTATATGCAGTATTATCTTCTGGGCGATGAAGTGGTTGAAAGCAGCAATCCCAACCACACCCGCGCCAACGAGGTAATGGAAGGCCGCGAAAAAAGGATTTTTGATGCAGTAGCAGATTACCGCGCAGGAAAAGAAGTCGATCTGACCAAATTCTTTGGCGGCGTACACGGCGAATTTATCGTAGACGTAGCAATGAGCCTGGCCTTCGACCTGCGCAAGCGCTACCTTGTAATGGTAGAAAACAGGGGGGCGATTGAGAATCTGCCTGACGATGCCATGGTTGAAATTCCTGCCTATATTACAGACCGCGGAGCTGAACCTGTGCGTGTAGGTGAGATTCCTACCTTCTATAAGGGTCTGATCGAGCAGCAGGAAGCAGTTGAAAAGCTGGTAGTTGAGGCAGCCATCGAGCATTCCTACGAAAAAGCACTGATGGCATTTACCCTCTCAAAAACTGTCCCCAGCCTTCTGGTTGCCAAAAAGATCCTAGATGACATGATCGAAGCCAACAAAGAATTCTGGCCTGAGCTTCATTAAATCCTTTATACATTCAAACAAAAGCCATACCAAACCCGCCCGTATCCCGGCAAATGTTTGATATGGCTTTTTTCATAAAGTTTCAACATTGACAACTCTCCTATTACATGATATAAAATAGGTAGTTTATGCGTCTTTTTAATAACGTATGCAGCCCTTAGTGATTTATAAAGGCGCGTTTAAAGGTCGGACTCTGCAGATCGTCAGCAAGCTGCGAAGTCGGGCTTTTTCTTTTATGTGAATCAAAACCATACCCATCCCAAAGGAGGACTTCCCGATATGAAATATCTTCACCGCCTGACCGGCATTCTGATGGCATTCTGCCTGATGATCGTCCTGTTTATCACCTCCATAGAAGCTGTCGTATACTGGACACCCGGATATTTTGAAAAAGAATACACAAAATATGAGGTACTTAAGGATCTTCCTGCCATGACCATGAAAGATCTGTTAGAAGTAACAGATGAGATGATGGATTATCTGCGGGGAGACCGTGAAGATCTTCATGTGATGACCGTCATGGACGGACAGGAGCGGGAGTTTTTCAATGCCAGAGAAATCGCCCATATGGAGGATGTTCAGGGACTGTTTCTGGCAGCCATCTCCATCCGGAGGGTATGTCTGGTTCTGTGTGCCTCTGCCCTTGTCTTTATGGCAGTTACAAAGGCTGATATGAAACGCCTTCTTCCTCCTTCCATCTGCCTGGGAACCGGGCTGTTTTTCGGTCTGATCGCGGCCCTGGCTGCCATCATCTCCACCGATTTTACAAAATATTTTATTATGTTCCACCATATTTTCTTTAGCAACGATCTGTGGATCCTGGATCCGTCCACCGATATGCTGATCAATATTGTGCCTGAAGGCTTTTTTATGGACACAGCCGGACGGATTGCATTTACCTTTGGCAGCCTGTCTCTTATCCTGTTTGCAGTCTGTCTGGCTTTAACTCTGAAACACAAGCACCGCCCATAGGAGTGTAACGTATGAAACGACTTTTTCCCTTTTTTATATGCCTTAGCCTGATTCTGAGCTTTACGCCTATTACAGCTGCGGCAGCCGTTCCCTGGCCCACCGGCGTTTCCATTGAAGCAGACGGCGGTATCCTGATGGATGCTGACACCGGAAGCATTCTATATGGAAAAAATGAAAATCAGGCCTATTATCCGGCCAGTATCACCAAAATCCTCACAGCGCTGATCGTACTGGAGGAATGTGAGCTGGATGAAATGGTTACTTTCTCCCATGATGACGTGTACAATGTAGAGGCAGGAAGCAGCTCCGCAGGAATTGACGAGGGCGATGTGCTGACCGTCCGCGACTGCCTCTATGCTCTGCTTTTAGCCTCTGCCAATGAGAGCGCCAATGCTCTGGCCTGTCATGTAAGCGGTTCCAGAGAAGCTTTTGCAGAGCTCATGAATCAAAAAGCCAGGAGCCTGGGCTGTACAGGAAGTAATTTTGCCAATCCCAGCGGCTTAAATGACGAAAATCACTACACCACAGCTCACGACATGGCGCTGATCACACAGGAAGCCATCAAAAATCCTGATTTTGTGGAAATCAGTGGCACACGCAGCTACCAGATGGCGCCTACCAAAAAAAATGCTGAGGGCGGCTATGTTGCCAACCACCATAACATGGTAAAACAAAATACATCTGTTACCTATCCGGGAGCCTTTGCCGGAAAAACAGGATACACCTCCCTGGCAGGAAATACCCTGGTAACCTGTGCCGAACGTGACGGTATTACTCTGATTGCTGTTGTTCTGAACGGCCATCAGTCTCATTACCGGGATACAAAAGCTCTTTTCGACTTTGGTTTTTCCAATTTTCAGTCCTTAAAGGCCGCAGACCACGAAACCACCTACCGCTCTCTGGAAAATGACATGACCATTGCAGGAATGACCGCAAAGGACAGCATTTCCCTGTCCCTTGATCCAGACAGCCGGGTAATCCTTCCCAGGGAAGCCGTATTTTCCGATCTGACTCCCAGTCTGTCCTACGAACTCGGCCAGGATGCTCCAAAACATGCCATTGCCCGCATTTCCTATACCTATGAGGGTCATGAAACAGGACAGGTATATTTGTGCACAACGGCTCAGGTTAACCGGATAAGTGCGCCGGATACGGTCATTTCTTCAGACGCCGCTCTCTCTGAGTCTTCTGATGCAGCCAATCTTTCGACGGCTCCATCGAAAGCATCGGTTCCATCTGAAACAGAGTCCCCCGATCCTGTCCTACAGATCCAAAGGCGCTCTGCACAGCCGGATGCTGCAGGTACGGAAGACAAAGGCACACTTTTTGGCCTTTCCCTGTGGCTGGCAGTCTCTCTTGCCGGCGGTTTTGCTGTTATTCTCGGCGCAGGAATCTTCCTCTTTCTTCATAACAGGCAGAAAGAACAGGAGGATCTGATGCGCCGCCGGCAGAGACGCTTAGAACGGTTAGAAGATATGGGCTTCTCCTCCTCGGATTTTGATCAGATGCTGTCCAAAAAGAGAAGCTCTATACCCTCCTACCGCCCCCGCAGGCGGACAAAAGGGCGCTCGTTCCGAAAAAACCGCCGCAGATAGCCTGTAAACTTTACTACACTGAGATAAGGACTTCCGACCATGCTTCACTCCCATTCCCCTCTCCCCAGAGAACCATTTCACCTGAAACAGTCTGTTGTGGAAACCGTACGGACCCTTCCTACCACCATCATTTATATGGCAGCAGCAACTCTGGTTTCCAGCCTGATGTTTCATTTCACAGACAATCTGATCAATGTATCCATTGTCTATATCCTTGCTATCATCCTTCATGCCCGCGCTACCAGCTGCTACGGCGCAGGCATTATCGCTTCCCTGTACAGTGTCTTTTGGGTAAATTATGCCTTCTCTGTGCCCTACATGAAGCTGAATTTTACTCTCAGCGGCTATCCCCTTACCTTTTTCGGGATGGCATTTATCTCCTGTTTTACCAGCAGCATCTGCATCATGATTTCCCGCCAGACAAATCTGATCCGTGAGCAGGACAAAAAACTGATGAATGCAGAAAAAGAAACCATGAGGGCTAACCTTCTGAGGGCTGTGTCCCACGATCTGAGAACGCCTCTTACCACAATCATAGGCTCCAGCGTTGCCTGTCTCGAACAGCAAAATACCATGACAGCGGAGGAACAGCGTCAACTGATTTCAAATATTGAAGAGGATGCTCAATGGCTCTTAAATATGGTCGAAAATCTCCTGTCCGTTACCCGGATTCAGGATACGGACGGTGCACCTGCTGTGGTAAAGACTGAAGAGCCCTTGGAGGAAGTCATTTCTGAGGCAGTCCAGCGATTTCGCAAGCGCTTTCCCTTGGCTGTGGTTCATGTAAGTGTTCCCGATGCCTTTATTATGGTTCCCATAGATGCAAAGCTCATTGAACAGGTCATCAATAACCTGCTTGAAAATGCCGCCTTCCACGGAAACAGCCAGGAGCCCATCGAATTGACAGCTGCCATTCATGATAAAATCCTTTCTGTCACGATCAAAGACTATGGAAACGGCATTGATCCCGACCGTTTTCCCACACTCTTTGACGGCGGAGGCGCCTGCTCTAACCCCAAGGGTGACGGCCACAAAGGGATGGGAATCGGACTTTCGATCTGTAAAACCATTATAAATGCACATGGCGGCTCCATTGAGGCTGCCAACCATTCTAAAGGCGCCATGTTTACTTTCACACTACCTGATTGGAGAGAATACTGATATGTCAACAAAAGCAACCATTGTTATCATTGAAGATGAAAAAAATATCTGCAGCTTCATCAGCCGCATATTGGAACCCGAAGGCTACCGTGTTATCACATCTAACACCGGAAGGGACGGACTGCAGCACATCAATTCAAACCATCCTGATCTGATTCTTCTGGACCTTGGACTTCCTGATATGGATGGACTGGATATCATCCAGAATGTGCGTATCTGGAGTACTACCCCTATTATTGTCATTTCTGCCCGTACCATGGAAAACAGCAAAGTAACAGCACTGGATATGGGCGCTGATGACTATTTAACCAAACCCTTTGGAACCGGAGAGCTCTTAGCCAGGATCCGTACTGCCCTGCGCCATGCCCAAAGAAACCATACTCATACATCCCATCTGTATGAAGTCGGCGATCTCTCGATTGATTTTGAACGTCGTCTGGTAAAAGTAAAGGGTCAGGAAGTACACCTGACCCAGATTGAATATAAGCTGGTTTGTCTGCTGGCTCAAAATGCGGGCCGTGTTATGACCTACGAATCCATTATCACCAAAATATGGGGGCCTTATGCGGACAATGATAATCAGATCCTGCGTGTCAACATGGCCCATATCCGCCGCAAGCTGGAAGAAAATCCCGCAGAACCCCAATACATATTTACAGAAATTGGCGTAGGATACCGGATGCGGGAGGAATAGTCTTTCCGTTTCCGCAAACGTGATAACTATTTTCCTTACTTCTATAAAAAAGTCTGCCCATCACTTCTTAGGCAGACTTTTTCTCTTTCTCTTATTATCTTCCCGTTTCTGAACCAGCAGTTCCAGATCCTCTTCCGAAGCAGCCTTAACCGTCTTTACTCCATAGTAAAGCTCCCGCTCTGACTTCTTTACCCGGATCTTTCCCTTCATATATCCATGCTCCGGGCAAATCCCCATAGCAAAATAAAACCGCTGTCCGTAAGAAAACCAACGGATCTTTTTTCTGAGCATCCGCCGGCATTTGATGCATACCAGATCACTGACCTCCTTATTCTTGATCAGCTCCTCTTTTGTCTCAAACTCTGCAGAAACAAGTTTAGAATATTCCGGGAAAGACAGCCGATAGCTCTTTCCAGATTCAGGCAGCTGATAATAGTCCACAGACACATATGGTCCAAACCGCTCCATATCTATTTTCCCAAAAATTTCTGCCGTATAGAGGGCGTCATTGAATGCCCGATGAAATCCTCCCTCATCTGCCAAATCCTGCTCGCAAACTGCCTGATCCAAAGCTGCCCTGCTTTTGCCATCTCCATACTCCAGAGAATACAGCTTCTGTATATCGTAATACAACAGCGGTCTCTCAAAGGGAATTTCCATCCCATAGTAGACAATATTCCGCTCCAGCTCTGTCAGATCCATAGGCCCCCAGGAGCAGAAACGGTATTCCTCCGGTCCGCACCATTCTAAAAACTCCCGGATTGCCTGCTCAAAAGGCTGCCCTTCTCTCAGAAGCAGCTCCATCTCCAGCCCCGTTACTTCCTGTATCTTAAAATGAAGCTCCTCATAAACCTGTGGCTTGACCAGGCGGCGAAACTCCCCTATAGGCTTCCGGTTCTGATCCAGCTTCACCGCCCCAATCTCCACAATCTCAAACTGCAGGTACCTGTCTGAGCGCTCCTTCCCCTCGGGACTCTGGTTCCATTCCAGATCAAATACAATATAATTCATTTCCATCATCCTGTCATTTTCTAGTGCGCCTGATGGGACTGTTCAGGCATTTTACTATCTTACCATATGACAGAGGATATGGAAAGGGGGGAAGTTAAAACAAATCCACCCGTTCTGGATCATCAATAATTCTCCACATGGATCTCAAAGTAACCTTGAGGATGATTGCAGGCCGGACATACCTTTGGAGCACTCATTCCAACCATAATATGACCGCAGTTGCGGCATTCCCAAACCTTTACCTCGCTCTTTGCAAATACCTCTGCCAGCTCTACATTTTTAAGCAGTGCTCTGTAACGCTCTTCATGATGTTTCTCAATCTCTGCAACCAGCCGAAATTTAGCGGCCAGCTCCGTAAATCCCTCTTCCTCCGCAGTCTTTGCAAAACCGGCATACATATCTGTCCACTCGTAGTTTTCACCCTCGGCCGCTGATTTTAAATTTTCTGCCGTATCTCCAATACCGTTTAATTCCTTAAACCACAGCTTTGCGTGCTCCCTCTCATTATCTGCTGTTTTCTGGAACAGAGCGGCAATCTGCTCATACCCCTCTTTCTTAGCCACAGAAGCAAAAAAAGTATACTTATTTCTGGCTTCTGATTCTCCTGAAAATGCAGTCCTCAAGTTCTGTTCCGTCTTTGTTCCTGAATACTTATTCATAGCGCTGCTCTCCTTCTTCAAACTATTTATGTTCCTATTTTTGCCAGATTCTACTGCATTTATTCCGCATTTTTTATATTATGATGGATAGCTGAGAGCATGTACAGCAACAAAAAAGGAACCACATTTCTGTGATTCCAAAAGAGGCGACAACCGGAATCGAACCGGTGATAGAGGTGTTGCAGACCTTTGCCTTACCGCTTGGCTATGTCGCCATATTAACTTATATTATTCAATGACCCCAAGGGGATTCGGACCCCTGTTACCGCCGTGAAAGGGCGATGTCTTAACCGCTTGACCATGGGGCCTTAACGCTAATTCACTTGTATATGAAAATAAACTCCCCGAGTAGGACTCGAACCTACGACCCAACGGTTAACAGCCGTTTGCT